>ERZ859817.181-NODE-181-length-49559-cov-3.832882_pt1 | contig 49559 bp, 50 predicted proteins | sample MGYA00509986_ERZ859817 | MGnify/ENA primary metagenome ERZ859817 (study PRJEB30046, sample SAMN00715155) | human gut metagenome | study: EMG produced TPA metagenomics assembly of the A metagenome-wide association study of gut microbiota in type 2...
AGGCTTCGCTCTTTTTCTTCTCTTTGTATGACTCTATATTTTTTATATAACTGCACACTGTGGCATAACTGATGGTATATCCTTTGGATAACAGAAACTGGTGGATATCCTTCTTCAGCATGCGCTGCTTGCGAAGCCCCGTAGCTACCTTAACGGCATTCTTCTTCAGGCAAAACCCGATCTCGTCCTTAATCTCTTGTGTAAGGCGGCGAGGGCGGCGTTTGGAACTGTCATACTTGGGCTGGACGGTAAGCAAATCACTCAAAGCCTCTTCCGGATTATCAGTACGGATGGCTGATTCGTATTCTGAAAGAATATTGTCAACGGTATGACGGCTGACATGAAGTTCACGAGAGATACGCCGTTTGCTATAACCGCATACTCTATACATGTGTATTATTGATTGTCTTTCTACCATAGTCTTCATTTTACCTTTGTATTTGGATGATACAAAGGTCATTATACTTATCCTATGGCGGCGCACTTTTCAATTGGAATATTGGCGCACTTTTCAATTAGTATCTACATGTAAAGATACCAAATAGTAGCGAAATCAGAGAGATTCTTATTAAGATTCACTATCTTTGGAAAACAAATACACACAGACACGCACACACACGTTGTGATTTGCTTTCATTTGCTTATCTTTGAACCATTGGAAACAGCAAGCCGTCCGCATCGTACAGTCTCACGGCAGTTGTGATTTGCTTTCATTTTAGTATCTTTGAACCATTGGAAACAGCAATTACGATGATATACATACCCTTGCTTCAGTTGTGATTTGCTTTCATTTTAGTATCTTTGAACCATTGGAAACAGCCGGGCTGATACGGAATAGGATACAGACATGGTTGTGATTTGCTTTCATTTTAGTATCTTTGAACCATTGGAAACAGCTCTTCTCAGCGTATAAGCGGTCTAAATAGGGTTGTGATTTGCTTTCATTTTAGTATCTTTGAACCATTGGAAACAGCTACGTAGCCGAGTACATGAACTTCTGTGAGGTTGTGATTTGCTTTCATTTTAGTATCTTTGAACCATTGGAAACAGCAGAAAAGGAGAAAGAAGATGGCGAACAGCAGTTGTGATTTGCTTTCATTTTAGTATCTTTGAACCATTGGAAACAGCGTTAAATACTTCGTTTCATACCACAAAGATGTTGTGATTTGCTTTCATTTTAGTATCTTTGAACCATTGGAAACAGCTCAAAAAGATTTGTGGTTATTGATGTTTTGGTTGTGATTTGCTTTCATTTTAGTATCTTTGAACCATTGGAAACAGCCCTTTGTTTTAATTTTACTGACAATTTCCTGTTGTGATTTGCTTTCATTTTAGTATCTTTGAACCATTGGAAACAGCTTGATTTACCGAGACGTTCACCCTGGTCTAGTTGTGATTTGCTTTCATTTTAGTATATTTGATACAGTCTGAAGTTATTTATTTGACTGTAAATAGATTAACAAGAATTCGCGTGAGGTGTGGGCAACGGATAAGAAATTAGTAAGCCTCTGTGGAACACCATGTTTCTCACGCTTTCAAATAACTCTCTTACTGGGTACAAAGGTAACATTTATTCCGGAAAAAGCAGTCTGTTTCAGTCGGAAATCCATCTAAAATCTTATCATTTCATGTTCTGTGGAGTAGAATGCAGCTACTCGTCATAGAGAGACCGTAGTTTCCATAGCCACAGGCAAAGGTAGTCCGTGTTCTTGTCGGACATTGCAAGGTCAAGCCCTTCGGGTTTCGGGGAAAATCATCCTCGCCCGGAGGGCTTGCGGTATTTTCCCTCGAAAACCTTGCATGTCCTGAACACGACCTTTTAAGCCTGCGACTATGGGAACTCCGGCCCCATAAGCCGGACTAACTAAAAAAATAAGATTATGCAGACCGACAACATCGCAAAAAGAGGAAACACTCCCGACCTGCTTTCCGGCATCTTAAGTGTACAAGTAAGAAACGAGGACAAGATTACGGAACATGACCGTATCTATTGTCAGAGCCAGCAGGATTTGCTCTACAAGACGCTCGACCAGATCGACCGATGGTATGCCCTCTTCAAAGAGGACGCGGAACAGTACAAAGAAAAATTCAAGTTCAAATACGAAGAGAACGGCAAAACCACGTACAAAAACTATCATGCGTATAATCACTACGATGACGAAAGCTATTCCCACAACGAGTTCAAACCGTTCGACATCATCAACGATCTGGTGGATAAGAACTGCAATGCAAATGCAAATTTCGCCAACCGTATCATTTCCTATTTTAACAAGACCTATAACGTGTCCGTACCTGTTCCGAAGATTGACGAGAAGACGCTGCACATGGGATTCCGTCCCCTCTATGAAACCTATGTGGATATGGTCATAGAACATCTCGGCGGCAAAAGTTTCCGTGAAACTGCGGAAGAGGAACTGCTCAAACGGTTTTTACAAACGGTCAAGCCTTCCTGTTGGAGCAAGGTCAAGCCTGAACTGAAGAAAGACAAAATCATATTCCCTGACATCGTTCGCTGGGATAATATTCATCTTGAATATCACCAAGAGTACGAGTTTGAATATGGCACAAAACAAAAGGTGGATACCTTCTGCGAGGGCATTGCTTTCGGTACGGATGACGTCTTATGTGGAGGTATCGGAATGATTGTCGGCTTATGTGACAGGAATGTCGATATAACCGGATGGTACGACCTCACGACCACTAATGCCGAGCAGATTAAGTTCTACAAGAACGGTCGTATAGACGTAAAATTCAAGGACAGCATAGCTGCCCGGAACTGTTTCGACCGTCTTCGATTGAGCGAAATCAAACTGAGAAACGAGAACTGACCATGAGAGACCAGCCACAGCCACCCCATAAGGAAGTCCTTGCGGGGTGTTTTTCGTCTTACCAACAATCATCAAAGATATGTATGCAATCATTCCCCAACAGATACCGCAAGGCAAGCGGGCTGAAGTTAACGAGAAGATCCTGTTTGCCATAAACTCCGGCAAGGATCTGATTCCTGCGGAGAGCATCTACAACTGCTATACCGGCGTCGGAGGGCTGCATAACCTCAAGCAATCAGACTTTGCCAGCTATCACGAGTATGCCCGGGCCAAGAAAGAGTTCGAGATGGGACAGTTCTTCACCCCTCACGAGATATGCCGGGAGATGGTCGATGTATTGTCGCCGACTTCCTCGGAAATGGTTCTTGATATGTGCTGCGGCATGGGCAACTTCTTCAACCACCTGCCCAACCGGCACAACACCTACGGTTTCGACATCGACGGCAAGGCTGTAGCCGTCGCACGGTATCTCTATCCGGACGCACATATCGAGAAGTGCGACATACAGCAATACCGTCCGGAGCAACGTTTCGACATCATCATCGGCAACCCGCCGTTCAACCTGAAGTTCGATTTCCGGCTGTCACAGGAGTATTACATGGATAAGGCCTATGACCTGCTCAATCCGGCGGGCATCCTGATGATTGTCGTCCCGTCTTCGTTCATGCAGAGCGAGTTCTGGGAGAAACGCAGGATAACGGGCATCAACGATAAGTTTTCTTTTGTCGGGCAATGCGGACTCGCACCCCATGCTTTCACATCCGTCGGCGTGGATAACTTCAACACGAAGGTCATGGTATTCCTGCGGCATTCCCGACATATAGGGATGCAGCCCTACAATGCCGACGAGTTTGTCACGATGGAGGAACTGAAAGAGCGCGTCATGCAAGCCCGTGATATGAAGCATCGGTTGCGTTTTGACCTGATGCGTGAAACCAACCGGATAGACAAGGAAGAGCTGGAGCAGTTCGAGTACAAGCTCGCCAAGTATATGTACGAGTTGAAAGCCCACGCGAGTCTGAACAGGCATATCGACAAGGCGACGGCCCTTGTCACGAAATTCCGCAACCAGAAACCACCCGAAAATGCCACCAACGAGCAGGTCAAGGAGTGGGAACGCAAGAAGCTGACGACTGCCAAAGTGCTTGCCGTCATCCGCAAGTACATCACGACACAGAATGTAGTGCCCCGGAAGGAAATCGCGCTGGTCAAGACCTCCTACGGTTTCAAACTGAAAGCCTATGCGCCACGTCTGCTGGATAAGGTGGAACACAAGGCGGCAAGTATCAACGGCCTGATACTGGAACAGATTACATTGCCGGAACCGGAATTTCTTACCGAAGCCAACATCAGACAACTGCAAGCCGCCCGCAAATTCATCGCACGTAAACAGCGGCAGTATGACATACAGAACCGGGAATTTCCCGATATGCAGCCCGACCCCAAACTGGCGGAGTATCTGGACAACGCGACATTCGTCAATAAGGACTACGAAACCTGCCAATTCACCCACCTGCAAAAACATGACCTCAATCTTGTCCTGCAAAAGAGGTACGCCCTTCTTAACTGGCAACAAGGTTCCGGCAAGACCGCCGCCGCGTACCACCGGGCCAAATACCTGCTTAAATTCCGCAAAGTGCGCAATGTAGTCATACTGGCTCCTGCCATCGCCATCAACATGACCTGGGACGCTTTCCTGAAAACCAATAAGGAACGATACCGTGTGATCCGTACCTCCAAAGACCTCGAAGATGTGCCGGAGGGCATCTTCCTGATTGTTTCCACCTCCATGCTCGGCAAACTGAAACGGAGTCTTGCCCGGTTCATAAAGCTCCGCAGCCGTAAGCTGTGCCTTATATTCGACGAGTCGGACGAAATCACCAACCCCAACTCACAACGGACGAAATATGTCCTCTGCCTCTTCCGCAGGCTGAAATACAAGCTGCTCGACACGGGAACCACTACACGCAACAACATATCGGAACTGTACAGCCAGTTTGAGTTGCTGTATAACAACTCCGTGAACATGATATGCTGGTGTGACCGTATCTATCGCGAGAACAAGGAGCGTGAAATAGAATCGGAAAGCAATCCTTATTATGGAGAACCATTTCCTGCCTTTCGGGGACATGTGCTGTTCAAGGCCTGCCACTGCCCCGGCAAGGCGTCCGTGTTCGGTATCGAGAAGCAGAACCAGGATGTGTATAACAAGGACGAATTGTTCTCGCTTATTGCCAGGACAATCATCACGCGCAAGTTCAAGGACTTCGCCGGCGAGAAATACAAGGTCAGGATGCACACCGTTACCCCGTCGGACGGCGAACACGAGGTGTACCGTGTCATCATCGAGGAGTTCTGCCGTATCTGCGAACTTTATTATAACAGCACCGGCGACACCCGCAAGGAAGCCGGTCTGCGGCTGATGCGCCAAATCAAGCTGCTGATAAAAGCCTGCTCGGTCCCGCATCTGATAGAGGGTTATTCGGGAGACCCCTATCCGGGCAAGACGAGATACATACATAAACTGGTCAGGAAAATTCCGGGCAAGGTAGCCATCGGCTGCACCTCCATCGTCGCTTTCGACCTCTACCGCCGATACTTTGAGGAACATTTCCCCGAACGGCCGCTATTCATTGTCCGGGGGGACATATCGTTCAGAAAACGGCAGGAAATCGTGAGCCGTTTCGATGCCACGATAAACGGCGTGCTGATATGCACCCAGCAGAGCCTGAGCAGTTCCGTAAACATCCCTTCCTGCAACGATGTCATTCTCGAATCGCTCCAATGGAACATACCGCGTATGGAGCAATACTACTTCCGTTTCATACGGCTGGATTCCCGTGACACGAAGAACGTGCATTTCATCACTTACGAGGATTCCGTGGAACAGAACCTCATGGCACTGGTGCTGACCAAGGAGCGGCTAAACGAGTTCATCAAGAGCGGCGAGGTCAAGGAACAGTCCGAAATATTCGACGAGTTCGACATTACGATGTCCGTTATAGACAGCCTGCTCATACGCACGCAGGACAGCGAGGGCAAGATACATATCAGCTGGGGCAGTCAACGCATAGCAAACTGACCATGAAAACGAATCCGCACATATATCCGGCATCCGTCCTCCCCGAAGGCAATGCCGGATTTTTCGTACCTGACAGCAGGAAGGAAATAACCATGTCAAATCCGCAGAGCCCACTCCCACAGGCAAAGGTAACTCCGTGTTCTTGTCGGCTGTGCAAGGTCGGGCCGCAAGCGGTTTTGCGGAAAATCATCCTCGCTGCGCTCCGGTATTTTCCGCAAAAACCCTGCACCGCCGGAACACGGACCTTTTGAAGCCTGTGGAAGTGAACCCTGCGGATTCATCATCCATAATCATAAAAAATAAGAACCATGAATCTGAATGAAGCAGAAATAGCAGTAACGACAAAACGGCTGGCAACGGTAAATCCGAAGAAAAGCTACCGGATGGAATTGGCCGACTATTGCGACATTGACGAGTTCCACCATGCCTGTGCCACCCGTTTCCCGGAAGAAGCCGAGCCCGAATACCGTTACACGGGCTGGGAGAACATTCCGGAATACATGGTCAGCAGCGAATGGCTATGCCCGAACTTTTTCGAGGTACGGGACGCAATGGAACGGCTGGACGAGTTTCAGCAGGACTGTTTCGAGCAGTGGTGCGGACATTACGGCTACAACCTGGCGACGGAAGATCCGCACCTGCTCGTATCCTACTTTCAGGACAGCCCCCATGCACGGATGGTTGTGCGGGAGGAGGAAGAACCCGATGTGGAGGAGGAAAGCCTGATCTATCAGGGTATCTCTTCCTACTATTCATTCGTGACGAGTTACCCGTATGAGGTATTTGACGACAATTACGACTAACACATACAATTATGAATATGAATTTCATAGGACCGATATTCCCGATAGACCCTTGTGCGGCGAGGGCGTTTATCGAAATCATGAACATCATTTTGATGTCGGCCAACATCATGGAGGTAAACAGGCGGCTGATAGAGAGAAACGTCCACCCGCATTACAGGTCGCTCTCAGGTTATTTCCGGTGGTCGTTCCGCAATGACCGTTTCACGCTGTGGCAGAGGGCGGAGTACAACTCGGATGTCTGTTTCGGACACAAGATAATGGAAATACACTTCGTGGCTCTCGTGTGCGAAGACCGCGTAAAGGCAAATACCATAAGCAATTAACCAGTAATAACCCAAAAACAACCGAATCATGAACACTTCATTTGAAATCATCCGTTCGGCAGGAACGGACCACCTGTGCTACCGGGTGGAGAACGATACATTCGTGGCAGTCCATAACCAGATGCTTTCTTTCACGAAAATGGAAGACGAGTTTGAAATCGTTCCGACTGACAAATCCTATCAGGATAAGCTCTACATCTATCAGGGGCAGGCTGTACGGCTGGTTCCGCAAATCTATCGCAACGGCTGGCTCGCCCTCTGTCTGGAACTGGCCGATACGGAAGAGCCTTACACAATTCTGACGGTCAATCTGGAAGAGATGGATGCCATCGGACTGCCCGACAAGGCTTTCATCGACATCAACAACAATCCCGACGCGATGGAGTTTCTGGTTTTGAACAACCTTGCTACCGATACCGGCTACCGGAGAGGCAGCGGATGGGTGGAGTACCCGATGGTACACGTCAATCTGCCGCTTGTCTTCCAGCATTGTCCGGAATCGTTCAATCGCATCAATATCTACGCGTAATGTTTCCGATAAATAAACCGAATGTCTAATCGTGGGAGTCCGCCGGGGCTCCCGCATTCATTTTTATGCCTTATGAAAACAGATTTCAGCGAACAAGTAGAAAAACTCCGTAAGGAGATTACAGCCGCCATAAAAGCGGTATTGGAGGAATATGGGAAAACGGAAATGGAGTTTCCCGATACGGTGGATGCCGTGTACGTGATATGGTTCGACCATGACGGCGATCCCTATGAGTGCCTGGTGCGCAGGATGCAATTCTTCGGGGAGGACCTTCATCTCGTTGTGGAAGACAAACATACCCATGAGTTGTACGAAATTGACGGTCCTTTTGAACTCGGGGCACGTTGCATCAACTGGCTGGACGAGATACTCCGGACAACCGTGCAGCTTTTATCCGATTCCAATACAAAAACTAAATAAAATAATGATGGAAACAATAATCATTGACAGGATATGCACTTCTTGCGGGTGTGACAAAGAGACGGCACGGGAATACCTCGATGCCGAAGTAAGAAACCTGCGTGAATTACGCAACGCGAACGATTTGCGGGAAGGCGATTAGGAATCGGCATGCGACAACCTCGGCATCGAACAGGACTTCCTGCCTTTTTTCTGCGAATCACTCATTTTTTAATGGTCATCAATTAAAAATCAACATTATGGGATACTTTCAGAATATAAACAGCCTTGCAGAGCTGAAGAAAAGTTACCGCGTACTGGCATTGCAGAACCATCCCGACAAGGGTGGCAGTACGGAGACCATGCAGCAGATCAATCTCGAATTTGAAAGATTGTACGCCAAATGGAAGGATGATACGACTGTATCGGTCGCCGCATCCGGTTATGAAAACGACTATGCCGGCGCATCAGCCAACGAGTACACGGAATACGTCTATAACGAATACCGTTGGAAAGGCAGGAACTACAACGGACAGATGCGCGGGGAAATCGTGGAGATTATCCGCAATGGCTCAAGGAGACTTATCCGCGGTATAAATTCTCCGTCACACAGAACGGTTACCGTTCCATCAACATCTATCTGGTCAAAGCGGATTTCGAGGCCTTCACGAAAGAGTCCGGTCTTATCTATAAAGATATCAACCATTATCACATTGGAACAGACCGGACCATTACGGAACGGGCACGCGAGGTCATGCTCAACGTCTGTGACTTTACCATGTCGTACAACTACGACAACAGCGACATCATGACCGACTACTTCGATACAAATTTCTATCTGACACTGGGCATCGGACGGTATGACAAGCCCTATCAGACGGAACTGCCGAAGCTGCAAACCAAAGATAAACTGCCTGAGGTTTTCAAGCATCCCGAAGGAGCCGCCCACAAGGCCATACGCCAGGCACTCGGCAAAGCCCGTTTCGACTTTATCCAAAGCCGGGCAAATGCCGGGAAACTAATTCTCGGTGAAGACACCTACGGGTCGAAAGGCGAGCATTACTTCTGGCCCAAGCAATATCCCAGTGCCAAGACCGCACAAAAGCGGATTGACAAACTCACCGAAGCGGGTATGCGATGCCGGATGACCGGTTATAACGGAGGATGTATCGAATTTCTCGGTTATACCCCCGAAACGGAAGCAAGGCTGGAACAGGAACGTCAGGAATATATTGTAGCACATCGGCAATGGAAGGCAAAACAACAGCCTTTGGCAGTATAACCAATATAAACCGTTTAAAAATAAAGATTATGAAAGTCGGAGATTTGGCAACATTGATACGCCCATACAGGGGCTATCGTAACATCGAACTGGTAGAACGCCTGCAATACACCTGGCTTGTACGCATTTGTGAAAGCGGTCTGGAGATAGAAGTTTATGAAGATGAATTTACTATTGACGAACCATGAACCGAGGCGAACGAACTGAACAATGAGGCTCTGTCGAAAACCGGCAGGGCTTCATTGCTTTTATCAAACATATTAAAACGAATGAAAGCTATGACAACAACAGCCATACAACCTTGGGAGTGCCACGTGCCCAAATCGGTAAGCCTTTATTTCGTGGATTATAATGAGTCACTTGACGAACACGAGGATTTGCAGGAAAAGTGCATCCGGCAGAACAGTATGCTTCCATTGGATGAAGAATCTTCCGAGTGGTACTCGGAGCAATTCTCGGAAAATCTTCGTACCGAGATGCGTGACATTAAAGAGTCTATGGAGAAAGCCGGACTTGGCACCGATTATGTCGAAAATGAAGATAACATCTGTGACATGCTCTATGAGCGGAATGACACCTATCCGACTGAAGGCCTGATAAGAAACACTTCCACGACCACCATGTTTTATTCGTTAGGATTGGAGATCGAAGGATACCAGTACGGCAAGTGCCATCGCAGTAAATCGGAAGCATACTGGTGCAACAGGATAAGACGGATTATCAGGTTGCGAAAGGGGCTGTATGACGACAGGATTCTTGAAATGCTGATGGCAGCCGCATACGGTGGAGAGCTGAGAATTTATTTCAATGCCATGTTCAACGACCTTGTTTCCAAAGATTCCGGACAGGACTTCAAGACCATCCGTTTTTATGGCAATGTCGTGGTTGCGATAGCGGACAGCCGTATCGGTTCGGGGGATCATACCATGTTACCTATTGACATCACACTCCCGTTCAACAGGGATAATCTCTTTGTGGATTCGCAGGTGCATTATTCCTATGCAGACGAAATCTGCGGTATGGTGCATGACTGGTGTGACTCTACCAAATGGGAAACCGGAATGAAGCCGATTAAAAAGAAACTTTCCAAAAGCCACATGACGGAACACCAGCGGCAAGAGGCCGAATATGTCAAAACATTCAGGAAAGGAGGTTGTACAACCGGGGATATAAATATTAGCAGACATAGGGATGTGTATTATATAAACGACTACCCGTGCGGGCACAAATGTCCGCATTGCGGGACATTCTGGGTTGATTAAATTATCTGTTATGGTACAAGAACGAATTGACGACTGGTGGGAATATGCCAAGGACCTGGCAAGAGCCGAGAGGGAATTACAGATTGAACGCTGGGTGTATATCTCCATCGAGTATAAGGATGAAGCCGGACGGAAGTGCCGGCTTCATTCGTATGACCTGCCTCGTGAATTGCATGAACGTTACCGTTGGGTAATCCGTTGGCGCGAGGCCAGATTGCAATGCCAATACCCGCGTGAAAATATCAATACATATTATAGTTATTACGACAAGCGTACCGGTCTTCGTACCGATTTCAATTCCTGCCTGATGAAACTCGCCGCCGCTAAAGCGCAGATTACGCGGGCTGAACGCAAGGAAGCGGAATATCTGGCATACCAAAGACTGAACAACCTTTTCTTCGATGAACAGACGGACGAGCAGTTGTTTAAATTCCGGCAGAAACTCCGGACAAAAAAGGAGAGCTATCACCTGCTGGCAGAAAAGATACAGACTGCTGTCGCTACCCATAAAGCATCGTATACCGGCTAATCAAAGAGGAACAACCGTTTCCGATTGTTCCTCTTAACATATATCAGGGTATATACAACAATTCAAACTCTTTCTTCCGTCGTCGCTCGATGCTCGGCACCACCTTTCCCTTATAGCATCGGAACGAGATATACTCCTCGTAGATATCCCTGTTGCCGGATTCCAACTTTTGGATCAGCCTGCTTTTCGGTATCTTCCCGTACCCGACCAACCGGTAATATCCGACATTATAGGCCAACGTTGCGACGAGCAGGGCATCTTTTCCGAAGCGGCTGCACATCTTATGCAATTTCCTCAAATCGGCTCTCAACAGTGAATCCGCCTGCGCTTCCGTCATATCGGCCGTCAGTTTCTCGTGGGGAAGAATTTTGTGGCCGTACCCTACATAAGGCAGATGGTTTCCGTGCCAGCCTTCCGCTTCCTTGATACAGGCCACCGCCTTGTTGAACAGCCCGGCATCCGGTGGGGAAATCCCGGTCTGGGCAAACAGCCCGGGAACAAAGGAAAAGGCCAAAAGCCAAAGGGCAAACAGTTTGCTTCTCATAAGGCAGTTTTGTCTTAAAGACTGGTTTCCATTGTCAGCGGAGTGAAAAAGGGTTCATCCGGCGAATCGGGCGGGAAGCGAACAGGTGTCATATCGAACTGCATGGTCGGCAGGTCTTTACTCTTTTCCGTTACTTCGGACTCTTCTTCCTCTTCATTTTCATTATTGAAAGAGAAAGAGAGCAATACCACCTGCCCTGCATTGTCCTCGAAATAGATGTCGATGGTCTGCTGGTCCGTACATCCGGAGGTGTAATAGAGGCGGAACACCTCACGGTCCAATGGGTAACGGTCATTGGGTAGCAGTTTCATGCCGTTATCCAGAAGCAGCGAGCCTTTTCCGTCCGGCTGGAAATAGCGTATGGTGTAGCGTGCATCCTCGAAACGCCCGGCACGCTTCAACTCGCACCTGATTTCCGCCGTCTCGCCCAACACAAGACGAGTGGGCACAGGCATGGTTTCCACGGTGAAAGGGAACGCCTGCTGCACGTCAATTTTATCGTTGCAGGCTGTGAACAGACAAGCCAGCAGGCTTGCGAACAGGACGGACACCAGTCCGCTCCATACTCTTTTTTGATTCAATGTATTCATATTCATTCTTGTTTTTAATTGATGATAAATTTGACGCCCAGGCCGAACTGCGTACTGAACAGTCCCACCTTGCTGCCCCAGAGACAGCGCTCCCTAATGGAGGCGAGTAGCACGATACGGTCGGTAATGTAACTCTCCAATTCCAGCGTGACCGCCCCTCCATAAATGAAGGCGTCCTTTGTCGTGAGCAGCGAGCCGTCGGGCAACTGCTTGTCGCCCCAGTTCACCGTTTCATAACCGGCAAGGGCGGAGCCGCCGATGGAAAGGAAGAAGGTCTTGGACGGATCGGAGAGGAATTTCAGGAAATAGCCGCCCTCCAGCGTGAACTGGGCACGGGGAATCTGCATATCCCGGTATCCGTAGCTCTTCCGAAGATATTCCGCACCGACCACCCAACGGTTCGCGTGCTTGGTATAGGTCGACATCGCGATACCCGTGTAGAAATCCAGCGGCTTGCCGAAACCGTCCGTGAAACCTCCCCTCAGTTCTATCCCCCGCATACCGGGCAGACAGCGTTGGGCGTTTGCCTGTCCCCCGAAGAGGACAAGCATTGCCGCAACTATGATAAACATGTACTTTTTCATGGTCATTTCACTTTAAGTTCGTTGATGACCTTTGCCCGGACGATATCCTCGTTCTCCACCGTGAACGACTGGTGGCGTCCACCGTTTTTCTCATGCAGTTCCACAACCAGCATCTTGTCATCGGGAATCGTGAACTTGTCCAGCGTGAAAACGGTACGTTCGTCCTTCTTTCCGGCCACCACGGTGGCGTAGTTATACGCCCTGAGCGGGAAGATGACCTGCTCCTGGATAGCCGTGCGCTTCATGACCTTCTTGTCGACAATCTTGAACGTGATAAAATCGACATCGAAAGGCACGTGTGAGGTGTTGCAGAGCTGCGTGTGGAAATAGAGCAGCCCGTTGTGGGTGTACAGTCCGCGAAGCAGGTACTGGATGCCGAAAGACTTGCTGCCGATATGCTTGATGTTGCGCTTGTTGTCCTTATGGATGGCCTCCATAATCAGACGCACCAGTTTCGGCGACTCGCTGCCCAAATCCTGCAAATAGATGTCGAGTGCATTATTCGGACGGTTTACCGTGCTTCCGTCATGGATAAAGTCTTTCATCTCAACGCTCAGAAGCAACGGTTCTTCCGCGTATTTCACGTTGAAGGTGTAAAAACTCCCGCTTTCGGTAATGACCGAGAAATTGGTTTCCTCCCTGAAATTCCTGACTGTGGCCTTGACACGGATAACATTCTCCGCCCCGTCCGCCTTTCCGGCAATCAGGTGCGGGGAACCGAGGTCCACATAGCGCACCGCCGACGGGAAGATAATGTGTGTGGTCTTGTCATAAGTCACTTCCAGACCATACGGCGGAATCAGCCTGTCAAACGTCAGCTTGCGTGTCAGGCCGTGGTACAAGTCCCCCTCTGTTTCCATCCGGGGATAGGCATCCTTGGTCAATTTCACGGAATTGCCGGTTTGGCACTCCGTTTTCCCGTTCACTTTGTCCGTTTCCTGTGCGAAAGCACTCATCGTCATGCCCAGTATAAGGGCAAACATTACAATTACTTTGTTCATACGTTTAAAAATTAAATGGTGAATAATCAGTTGTTTTTCTTTTGGCTCAACATCAGAGTATAGCCTGATTTGAGATGGACCTTTTCCTCCCGCAGTTTTTTGGAGACATATTGCGACACCCCTTGAATCGCCCCCTTGCCGAGTTCTGATAACAGTTGGTCCCCCGCGGACTGGTTGGTGATGGAGATGCTCGTACCGAGGTTCTGCCCCAGATTGGCGGCCACCTCTTTCGCCGCGCTGACCTCCGCGGAATTAGGGATGTAGATGCCTTCCTGCCCGTCGGAGTCATAGACCGTCAACTCTACCGGGATAATCAATCCGCCGTATTCCAGCGAGACGATGCCGATACCGAGCCTGTCGCCCTGGATACGCCCCGTACCCGTCACGAGGGTGTTGCGGGGCAGCAGGGTGTTTCCCGCGCGCATCGGTTCCAGCAGGCGGAGCCGCACACTTTGACCGTTGAGTACGGTCTGGTCGCCATGCACGCAGATACGGATGGTGTTCTTCTCCGCAGTACCCCCGTTTCCTACCGGAGTGACGAAACCCCGGTTGCGGGATTCCGAGAGTCCGGCGAGAATCCGTCCGTCGCTCATGGGTTGCGAGAGGGAGGAAACGACCGGAACGGACACCTGTCCGACAGGTACGATGTCGGCCTTGCCGTCGGCTTTACCCGGAGCTTTATCCGATGTTTCCCGGGCAGCACTGTTTTCCCCTGAGGTGTATTGGGCGGCGAGCTGATAGGATTTCTCCAACAGGGCCACCTGCTCCTCGTAGGATGGCTGGACACTATGCTGCTGCACCATCGAATTACGTAATTCCTCTACTTCCTTGCGCAAGGCCTCCTTTTCCGGGTCTTCTTTCGGCTCCTCGTAGAAATTGCCCAGAGTCCGGTTGATGTCCCGGTAAGCCGAGGTCGAGGATTGGAAAGAACCGCCGCCACGGTAAGCTGTTCTGCCAGAAGACGCTGTTTCCGCTTTCGTCCCTCCTGCATCAAGAGAGAGAATTTCATCCTGCCCGGACAGCCGTACCGTGCTGTCCGGTTTTTCCGTACCGAAAGACAGTTCTTCGAGTGTGCGCATCTTCTCCTCCTGCTTACGCCGCATCATATCCTGCTCGTAGGCCGTCTTCTTGTCCCCGACAATCCCGGCATTGCGGGGATCGGGCAGTTCGGTGTTGAACCCTACCGATTGCTCCTGCTCCTTCCTCTCTTTTTCGGAGGGCGCGAAAATCAACCATAGGGAACCTACGAATACGGCGAACATCAGCACGAAGACCAGGTACTTCTTCAAGTCCTGCTTCCGTTTGAGTTTATTTGCTTCCTGTGTCATCGCTAATCGAAATTAAATTGGTTAAAGAACTCTTCCATTTCCCGCTGTGTCCGCCGGGAGAGCGTGTCCGTACCGTGAGGCACGATGTCCGGCACACTGAGCGGCGTGATTTCAATCACCTTTTCCTGCCTTGCGTCTTCCCGGCCGATGTTATAGACCGCCCAGAAGAGCATATAGAAATTGACTCCGGCGAACACCACGACCATCCCGACGATGGCAGCCACCCGTTTTCCGGGTGTCAGACGGCCGCACATCCCGCGCAGTCCGTCATCCAGATAATCTCTGGTCTTGATAAATAATTTTCTCATGTTGTATTGAATTTTATCTGTCCGTCACACGCAGGTCCCGGTTTTCGATGACCTGAAAGGCTTCGAGGATGAAACCGTGCGGATTGTTGTCGCTCCGGTTTGAATTGAGCAGGCGGCCTTTTGTCACAAGGCTGCGTTCCGTAATGCTTTTCTCGCGGATAATCAGCTGCCGTGCGTATGTCATGACCTCATAGGGGTACACGTTGAAGTTGCACGCCATGCTGTCAATCTCCACACGCTGGTTGATACCGGCTGAAATGATACGGTTGTAGTATCCCTGCTCCGCCAAATCCCGGTAACGGGTATAGGCGGAACGGTCGGCCAGGAACAACGCCCGTCGGATGTTCTCCTCGATGGCACTTTTGTCCGGTGACAACGAGAAGAAAAGCTCATGGAAACGCCTGGTATGCTCCCGTGCCTCCACCGGCCTGTTCTGCGACAAATCCTGGGAGAGAGCCAGCATCAGCGATTTACCCTGGTCGAGTACATAAATCTTTTCGCGCTGCAACTCCGCAAAGCCGTATGCCTTCCACACGGAATAGCACATGACGGCGCAGCACATGCAGACGAACACGATTCCGAACAGGCGTATTTGCCTGAAGCTGCTCTCGATGTTGTTTAATGATTTGAACTCCATAATGAAAATTTTGATAGGTTATCTTTTAATCAGCCTGCCACCGATGTTGCCGATGGCCGCACCAGCCGTTCCTGCCGCCACGGAGCCGGTACGTGCCGCTGCCTGGCTGACATTCCTGCCGTAGTTTCCTGCGCCTCCTCCGGCCTGCACGATCCAGTTCGCAACGGTGGGTATCGTGAAATACCCGATGATGCCGATGATTAGAAATGTGATATACACCGCATTGGAGCCGTCCGGAATGAACGTGGGGTCGGACAATTGTTCGATGTCCTGCCGGAGCATCAGCACCTGTATGCGTGCCAGCACACTGCTGAAAAGGTCGCTGACCGGAAGCCACAGGTAGATGCTGATATAGCGGACGAACCACTGGGTGAGCGAGGCATGGAAGCCGTCCCAGACAGAAATGGCGAAGGAGATAGGTCCCAGTATCGAGAGAACGATCAGGAAGAACGTGCGGATGGTGTCTATCACGAGGGCCGCCGCCTGGAACATCAGCTCCAGCAACTCCCGAAAAAACGCCTGCACCGACCTTTTCATGTTATACATCGCCCGGTCTATATACATGCCGCACACTTCGATGGCGTCCAGCACGCCGAGTTCCTCCAGCCGTTTGTCGAACTCCTCCTTGTCCACCAGATAGGCCATCTCGGGATTGCGCTTCATCGCCTCGTATTCGAGCCGGTCCTTCTGATCACGGTACTCGTTCATGTCGAATGTCTGGGTTTGCAGGATGTTGTTAGTCCCCTTGACCACAGGCGACAGCACGTTGTTGATGGTGCCCAGCACGACACTGGGAAAAAACATGATGCAAAACCCCAGCACGAACGGCCGGAGCAAGGGATACACGTCGACGGGTTCCGCCCTCGAAAGGGACTGCCATACCCGGTACGCGACATAAAACAGCGCGCCCAGCCCGGCGATGCCTTTCGCCACTCCCGTCATCTGGGAGCAGAGCGGCATCATGTCCTGGTACAGACTCCGCAGAATCTGGTGCAGGTTCTCAAAATCTATTGCCAATAACATCATAACTCTTATGATTTTGAATGGTTACCAATAGCGTTCTGCCGGACTGCCGTACAGGGCAAGGATACGGTCCTGATCGCTCTTCTTTTTCGCACGCAGGTAGGATACGCCGATATTCTTGTTCGTGTAATACTGCACAAGTCCCCGGTAGCTGTAAACCCGGTTGTAGCAGAGGTCGATGACCTCCATGCGCTCCTTGTCGCTCATGGACAGACCGTTCTCGTTGACGATGTTCCTCAGGTCGTTCAGGACATTGGCGGACTCTTCCAGCAGAATCGTATAGCCTGCCGCTATCGCACTGAGTTCCTCCGTACTGAAATAGGGATCGGATAGCATGCGCTCGAAATTGGTCACGTAGATGTCCGTGATATCCCCGATCATCAGGATGGTCTGCTGTACTTTCCGGGCATCCTTGACCAGATTCTTCACTTTTTTCAGACCGTCATAGAACTCTTTTCCCTGTTGGTAAATCTTGACGGTTTCCTGAAAATTCTTCACCATGTTCGTGGCCGTCGTGGAGGTCTGCACGATGTTTTTGGTGGCGTTGATGATGCCCTGGGCAAGGTTCGTAGGGTCGGTGACGACCCACTGTGCCCGGGAGGTATGCGTGATGAACAAAGCACCCACGCACAACATAAAAATCTTTAATCTCATACTGTTGAATTTTTAATGATTGATACTCTTTGTCTGCCGGTTCAAAAAGCGGGTTTCATCCCGCCTGACGATTGCTGTTTCGGGGGCAGCCGGGGCAGATGCGGGGCATGTTTCCGGTCCCCTTCCCGTGCATCGGTCTGTCTTTTCTTGGCGGAGAACAAGTTGTCCGCGTAAGGTTGCCGGCCGCATAGCCGGACAATCCTGTCGTCCAGCGACCGGTAGGCTTCCTCTATCTGCTTTTCCAACTCCGGCACGGGGCTGTCCGCACGGATACCGTGTTTTTCCAGGAAGCCGCCGTAACAGTCCTCTATCCGGCGCGGGTTCCATACAAGTCCGGCAAGTCTACTCAGTTCATCGTCCAACTCTTTGAGGTACTCATCCGGCACACGCGCTCCTTCGATGCTGTCCAGAGCCTTTTCAGACTTGCGTTCAAGGGTGGTTTCCATCTTTCCGATGGCTTCCATCAATTTCTTTTCCCGGTCTTTATCTCCCGTTTCAATCGCTTTCAGACACTCCTCGTTCAGTTTGGAGTACCTGTTGAAATCCTCCGCGAGTCCGTACCGGTACATGACATAATCCGACGGACAAGTCCGGACAAGAATGAACTGGCAGAGTTGCCAGTCTGCCTTTCCCTCGTACCGCCGGTCGAGAATCCGGCGGGCGGCATCCACCTCTTCCGGTTCCGGACGGGGTATGCCGCATCCCGGATGACGTTCCACATAGGCATCGAGCATAAAGGCGTGCATGGCAAGCATACCGTGTATGCCGTCGGCTTCCTCAACCGGAAGCGAGGCAAGACGGCCTTCCTGCTGCATGAACCAAGTGGATTTCAGGCTTTCCATCGCAGCCAGGATATCCTTGTCCGCCGCATCTTCCGGAGTAAGTATGAAATTCTTCCTCGCTATCCCCATTGCTATTTCTTCGGGGATATCGTAAGACCCGGCATAGGTATCCAGCATGCCCTTCAGTCCTTTTATGTCCCTGTTTTCCAGCATTTCCATCGTTTCTTTCCGAATGGCTCTCAACTGCTCGTAACCGATTCCGTTACGCGCCCGCCATTGCCATTCATGCGCCCAGTCCCTTAATCCCATATCCGTATTGCTTTAGTTGGTCGATGATGATTTTCCCTCCCGTTTGCTTGCCGCAAGCTGCCTGATGGCAAGCTCGATATTGCCCCCGAGTTTCTCGGTCAGGCGCATGAGTTCCAGCTTTTCCGTTTCTTCGGTGGTGTAGCAGTAATACTCGTCAAGCGATACCTCTGTGGCGTACACGGCAGACTGGGAGCCGCCAAGCCCTATCCAGGCCTCCTTGTACCTGCGGGAAGGATTGTTGGCCATATTGATGGATAAGATTTGCGCGCGTTCCTTGTCGGTCAGCCCCAACAGGGCCTGTATCGAATCGAACTTGTTGGCATACTTCCGCTGGTCCAGCAGAATCTTGCAGTCGCTGTTGTTGATGATCGTACCTTTCACGATGTCCGAGGAGATGATGTCCTCGACCTCCTGCGTGACGACCACGGCTTCGCCAAAGAACTTTCTGACCGTCTTAAAGAGATATTTCAGATATTCCGCCATGCCCTCCTTGCTGATGGCCTTCCAAGCCTCTTCCAAAAGGATCATCTTACGGATACCTTTCAACCTGCGCATCTTGTTGATAAAGGTTTCCATGATGATGATGGTTACAATGGGAAATAAAACCTTGTTATCCTTGATATTATCCAGTTCGAAGACGATGAACCGCTTGCCCAGCAAATCCAGTTGTTTGTCTGAGTTCAGCAGAAAATCATACTCCCCGCCGCGATAATAAGGTTCGAGGACATTCAGGAAATTGAAGACATCGAAATCCTTCTCCCTTGTCCGTTTCTCCTTCAGTATCTCCTGATACTCGTCCCGGATAAACTCATAGAAGGTATTGAACGAGGGAACCAGCCTGCCGTCCGTGCGTATCTTCTCCAGAAAGAGATTCACCGCGTTGGAGAGGGCGACTTCCTCGGCCCGTGTCGGCGGCTCGTCATCCCGTTTCCAAAGGGTGAGGATAAGCGTCTTGATGCTCTCCTTTTTTTCGATGTCGAAAACGCCGTCTTCCACATAGAAGGGATTGAAGGCAATCGGGTCGTTCTCCTCGTAGGTGAAGTAGATGCCGTCCTCGCCGCCGGTCTTGTTGTGAATCAGGTTGCAAAGCCCCTGGTAGGAGTTTCCGGTATCTATCAGTAGGACATGTGTTCCCTGCTCGTAGTATTGCCTAACCATGTGGTTGGTAAAGAACGACTTGCCGGAGCCGCTCGGTCCTAAGATAAATTTGTTGCGGTTGGTAATCACGCCTTTGCGCATCGGCAAATCCGAAATGTCGAGATGGACGGGTTTACCAGTCAGACGATCCACCATGCGGATACCGAACGGGGAAAGCGAATCCCTGGAACAGCTCTCTCCGATGAAGAAACAGAGGGCCTGTTCGATGAAAGTGTAATAACTCTCCTCGAAAGGGAAATCCCCTGCATTTCCGGGGATGGCTGCCCAGAACAAGGTCGGGGTATCGACGGTGTTATGGCGGGGCTTGCACTCCATCAGCGCAAGCTGGCTTCCCACATCGTTCTTAATCTGTTTGAGCCTGTTGCGGTCGTCACTCCATGCCAGCACGTTGCAATGCGCACGGATGGAGGTAAGTCCGAGGCTGTGCGCCTCATTGAGATATTCCTCAATCCATTCACGGTTGATCTGGTTGCTGCGGCTGTACCGTGACAGCGAGTGCATGTTACGCGCCTGCTTCTCGAACTTCTTCAGGTTCTCGGCCGGGTCGTCGATAAAGAGATACTGGTTCACGATGTGGTTGCACGTGAGTAGCACCCCGATGGGAGCCGCGAACGAAAGACGGCAGTCGCTCCGGTCGGTGGACAGGCGTTCATAGCGCATGTCCGTCGCCACCTTGCCCGGCAAATCGTCCGTATCCGACAGGGTGTGCAGGCAGAGGCAGTTGTCACCGACCTTCATCTCTGCGGCCCCGAGCGTGAGGTCCTGCAAGCAGGTCGTTTCCTCCTGTGAGAGCGAGAAATATTTCTCAATGATGCCAGCGCTGTTTTCCGTCCCGGTAATCTCGTCTTTCCGCATCTGCGTGATACGAACAAAGCCGCTGTCGTTGATAATGCGCTCGAACTGGTCGCAACTCTCCAGGAAACGTGTCACCGTATCCTTGTCCTGCATCTCCTTCGGAATGATGAAATTCCGGGTGAGTGCCGTGAAATTGCTTTGGGTACGGCTGCGTTCCTTCGTCGTCTTGGTCAGAAAGAGGTAGCTTGTGTGCCTCAAATACGGTCGCTCATTGAAATGCCTTTCAAAGGAACGGGAGAGGAAACTGAGGTCGTCCCTTTGGATGTCGGGCGTGTAGTTCTCCTCGATGAACCAGTCCTGCCGATGCACGATGCTGTAATTCGGCAATACCTTTACCGCTTTCGCCCATGCCGAGTGGATGGCCTCGTATTCGTTCCGCGTCACCGTGAAGAGTTCGGGCAGTTCCACCTTATAGGCTACCGTAATATCCGCGTCCTTGCTGATGATGCAGTCGTGTTCCACCGCCAGAATCGGAAACTTGCTTTCCAGCGTGGCTGCTTTCATTACATTTCTCATACGCTTCGTGTGTTATGGTTACGGGAAAACAACCGGAAGAAAGCCCTCCGGTTGATGATGTACCGGGGATGGCTGCCGCGGGCCTGCAACTTCATCAGGCCGTACTCTCCGAACCTGGCATTGAGGTGGAATGTGCCCCATACCAGCAGAGAGGCCGACAGGACACCGAATGCGATGCAGGTCCATTGTCCCGCTCCGGCCATGTACATGACTACGAAAATCACGAACACGGCGAGCAGTCCGCCCGCAAAGACAAACAGGTACATGCTCTTCAATCCCTTGAACTCAGGACTGCGGCCGATCCCCTTGTTGATAGAATACTCCGCCATATTACAGGAAGAATGAGCGTAAGATGGTCGCTGCCACAATCAGGAAAATACACGCCCCGAACCAGCTGGCCGCCGTCTTCGAGGTGTCGGGGTCGCCGGACGAGAATTTTGAATAGACCTTTACCCCTCCGATCAAGCCGACCACGGCCCCGATTGCATAAATCAGTTTGGTTGCGGGATCGAAATAGGAAGTGACCATGTTGGTCGCCTCGACGATACCGCCGACTCCGTTACCCTGGGCGAAAGCCCCTGTTGCCGCAAGCAGCATGGCTGCCGAAAAAATGACTCTCTTTTTCATTGTCGAAAACTTTAAATTGTGAGACAAAATTTGATTTCGACAGCGAATATATAGGCTTTAATTCGTTGATTTACAAAGCTGACGATGCGTTACACCGGATGTCATCACGTTACATCGGAAGTGGTCAATAAAGAAAGATTTAGGACTTATACTCAATAATGCAGACAAGCACGATTTATATTTGATTATATAAAATTCTTGATTATCGTTTTCTTATTGTTATATGCATTATCTTTGTGATTCAAAGTTTTACATTAAAATGAGTACATATCCCAATATCTATGTAGACGAAGCTGGTAATACGGGATCGGATATTCTGAATCCAGACCAACCTTATTTTGTATTGTCGGCAGTTCACTTTTCCGATGAAGAGTTGCAACAAATTCAAAAAGACATTTCCTATGATAAGGAACTTCATTTTGTTGAAATGAAGAAAAGTATAAAAGGGCGTTTGACGATTAAGCAGATACTGCAATATCCATTGATGAACGAAGACCATATCTCGTTTGAATTTATAGATAAACAGTTCTGTATATATGCTCAAATTGTTGACATGACAATAGAGCCCGTTTTTTATTTCATCTATAAAGAAGATTTATATAAAAAACGGGGGAATATTATTTTGGCGAACTGTCTATATACTTTCTGCCGTAATCATTCTAATCAAGAGGTAGTTAACGATTTTCTACATTCTTTTGAAGAAATGATGAGGAAACAAACAGAAGAGAGTATAGAAGATTTCTATTTGAATGTAAATATTCTATCCGGTATATCCGATGAACCTTTAATTGATATTCTATCGCATATCAGTTTGAGTCGCCATATTTTGGATCAGGTACTGATTGAGGATAACAAATATTGTTTAGACACTACTGTGACTTCTTTATTATGTATGGTCGATCATTGGTATAAAAAGTTTAAAATAAAAATAAATGTTATCACAGATGACTCAAAGCCAATAAAATCGAGTTTGGATATAATTGAACAATTATCAAAGATAAACGAGAAACAACAGCTTGTCGGGTATGATACGCGAAAGCATCTCTTTCCTTTGCCTATCAACTCTCTTTCAATGGTTGATTCCAAAATCAATTTTGGTGTACAATTGGCAGATTTGATAGCCAGTTCAATTTCTTTCATATGGAATGATACTACAGTCAAGTATAAAAAGTTCCAGGGGGAATTAAAGACAATGTCTTTTTTTCAACTTAAAGGATATCCTATAAATCCTGCAACTTCGGATTTTTTGGAACAGACAGTAGATGATTCAAATGATAGTAGCCCGGTGGATTTTATTATTAGTAATTTATCTGAAAAAAATATTTGAGGAGCTCAATGTAGAAAGAACTCCTCAAATATATTATACGAACTTATCCCAATCGAACTTTTCTTCCGATTCCGGCGGTGTTGCCTTTTTGCGTTGCGGCAAAGGCTCACCGTATTCGTCCAGACACTCCTTGAAAAGACTCTCCACCAGTTCGATGTTACTCACTTCGGTGGTGAAAAAATCGAATATCTCGGTCTGCCGGATATCGTATATCGACTTGACGGTACGGATAACCTTTTCGTCGTTCGTATCACGGTTTTCCCCCGTCAGCACGCCGACGGCATTCATCATGTCCTCGTAGGTCATACCCGTGGAAAAGTCCTCGTCCACTTCCGACACGTAATCCGACATCAGTTCCGCTTTCTCTTCTTCGGACAATCCGCCCGGAGGGTTACCGGTAAAAGTGGATTCCACATCATCCGCGGAAATATCCTCCTCTTCTACCATCTCCTCCGCCGGAGGAAGCGGCTCGCTACGGGCCGGAACCTTGCAGGCGATTTCCGGATCTTCCAGATAGACGATATTCGTCTTGCCGATGACCTCGTTGTCATCAACCTTCGGAGCGATGACCGGCACAGCCGGTTTCTCCTTCTTTTTGGGAAGGTATTTTACCATATCCTCCCACAAGCCGTATATCCGCTGCCTGAACAGAAAAATCCACAGACGATAAAAGAGATACCCGCAGCATACCGTCTTGACACTGAAATAAAAATAGGTTTCCATGGCTACAACGGTTTAGAAAGTTCCCGACTGTACATTTCATTGATCTCTTCCCAATGCCGCTCTATATGGTCACCCAGGATATTGCTGATGTAACTGGCGATGCTGACCTCCGGCGCGATAAGCGGCAGGAAGCGTTTGATACGTTCGTATATATCCCGGTTGATATAGGTCTGCGAACGGTTCGGACTCGGTGTGTTGACCAGAAAGAGTTCCCGGTAATCCGAACCGCTTTCCTTTTTTCGTCGGTTCCTGACTGACTTCGGTTGCTCCGAGATCTCTCTTTCCTCCGGAACGTCAGAGATATTTTCCGGTTCGGCTGTCGCCGCTTTTTTCGGTGCAGGTTCCGTTTCCTTCCGTTCCGTATCCCTTCCATACAGGGGGATATCGCTCGTCATCATTCCTTTGAGGAGGTCTTCATCCACCTCGACTATTTTCTTTGCCATACGCATTACAATTTAAGTTTCTCTTTCAGTTCGTTTGCCAGCTCCACGAATCCGCTCCCTTTCAGCAATTTGGCCGGAGGCGGCAGCAGCGTACAGCGGAAATATCCCTTGCTACTGACGGACAGCTCCTTATCGTAGCGGCACGTGTCGGGAACAGTGGTTTCCAACACCGTCAACTTCAATCGCTGCATCATCATCTGATAGATGTCGAACACCTCGGTATTGGCCCTGCGTTCTATCTTGTTCCAGAAGAAAAGAATGTCCTTCAGCGGGATTTCGGGTCTGTCGCGGATATAGTCCAGCACGGTGGTGGAGAAAGAGAGGCTGCTCTGCATGACCATCTTGTCCGCCGTAATCGGGGTAATCACGTAATCCATATTGACAATGGTGCGGAACACGCCCTGCGCGTCCACCGTACCCGGCAGATCGACTAAAACCAGGTCGATGGGATGTTCGCTGTTTTTTACCAGCTCATCGGCGGCTTCCCTCGCTTTCTCCGCCCTGACACCGATAATCGGATAGGCTTTCTTTTTGATGCGTTCCCACTGCGCCATCATCTGCTGCTTGTAATGGTCGCTCCGGTCAATGGCCTTTTTGTCCCTCTCCCGCATACGCACGAGGCTGTGCTGCGGAGAGTCGCAGTCGATGACCGCCACATTCAGATTTTCCACGTAATGAAAATAACTGGCGAGCAGAATCGTGAAAGCCGATTTTCCGACGCCGCCTTTCTGGTTGCTGAGTGCAACAAATAATGTTTCCTTGTCCATAATCATTATTGTTTTAAGTTATTACTGGTTGTTTGCATCACTGTTTGCTTATATGGTTTACCGGCTGCATGAACGGTTGCGTGCATCACTGGACGGTTGCATGTCCGGGTGGTTACACCCTTGAATGATTGCACGGTTACATGGTTGATTGCATGGTGGCATGGTGGCACGGTTATATGGTTGCAACCAATAATGCCCGGTTGTATGGTTGCCTTCATGCAACCGTCCGTGCAATCATGCCCCAAACCGTTGTTGTCCGGTGTGCTGCAACCGTTCATGCTGCAAATAAACGCCTTTATCGTCTATCCCGTGCGGAATCGGAGCCTGATGCCGATATATGACACCGTATGACATTCTGTTACACCAACTTAACTATTTATCACACAGATTCTTACCGGTAACTTTGCAACCGGTCCCGTCATGGTTTGCAGAGGCATCGGATGTACCCAGCGAAACCCGAAAGTTTCACCGGTCCCGATAATTTGACGAAAGGCAAATTCATGTTCAAGCGAACATAGCAAGTTGTGTTTTGGGCCGCCCGAAATAATTCGGGCATCCCAAAACAACTTGCCGCTCGCCTGACGGCTCGGGAGGGATTTCCTCCAAAGTCGGAAATCCTGGTGGATAGACAGGAACAACAAAAAACAAGTGATATGGCAACAGAAAACAACCCTAAAAAGAGAAGGACGGCAGGCAGAAAGCCCAAGAGTGATCCCGCCGTTTTCCGCTACGGCATCAAACTGAACTCGGAAGAGAACGGGAAATTCGAGCTTCTTTTCGAGCAGTCGGGACTTTCCCAACGGTCGAAATTCATCAAGTCCATGCTTTTCGGACGTGAAATCAAGGTGGTAAAAATCGACAAGGCAACGATGGATTACTACATCCGGCTGACCAATTTCTACCACCAGTTCCAGGCGATAGGCAACAATTACAACCAGACGGTAAAGGCCGTCAAGAGCAATTTCAGCGATAAACGTGCGCTTGCCTTACTGTATAAATTGGAGAAAACCACGATGGAATTAGTGGTTCTCAGCAGGCAGATCATCGCGCTGACCCGGGAATACGAGGAGAAATACCTGAACCGTAACCGTCAATCCCTATAAGTTATGGTAGCGAAAATCAACCGCGGCGCATCGCTCTACGGGGCGATAGCCTACAACCAGCAGAAGGTCGGCGATTCCCATGCCCGCATCATTTCCGGCAACCGGATGATTGCCGACATCACGGACAGTCCCGAACGTCTGATGCAACGGACGATATGGGCGTTCGAGAGTTACCTGCTTGCCAACAGGAACACGGAGAAACCCATCCTGCACATCTCGCTCAACCCGTCTCCCGAAGACAAGCTGACGGACGCGCAATTCGCCAATCTGGCAAAGGAGTACATGGATAAAATGGGGTACGGCGACCAGCCGTACATTGTATATGTGCACGAAGACATCGGCCGTCGGCATATCCACATCGTTTCCACCTGCGTGAACGAGAAAGGCGAAAAGATAGATGATGCCTACGAGTGGAACCGTTCGATGAAAGCCTGCCGGGAACTGGAACGGAAGTTCGGGTTAAAGCAACACGCGGACAAGAAGGATGAACAGCTCGGCATTTACCTGAAAAAAGCCGACTACACGCAAGGCGACCTGAAACGGCAGGTATCCAATATTCTCAAAAGCGTCTTCACGGCCTACCGTTTCCAGACATTCGGCGAGTACAGCGCCCTGCTTTCCTGTTTCAACATCGAAGCCAAACAGGTCAAGGGGGAACACGGGGGCGTTCCCTACACGGGCATTGTCTATGCCGTTACGGACGACAACGGCAAGGCGGTCAGCGCGCCCATCAAGTCCTCGCTTATCGACAAACGTTTCGGGTATCAGGGATTGGAGAAACGGCTCCGCTACAACGCCGGGGAGTTCAAGGCGAAGAAATGGCAACCGAAAATCCGGAACGAGGTGGCACTTGCCATGCACGGCTGCATGGGCAGCAAGGAGACCTTCACGGATCTGTTGCGTGAACGGGGCATCGACACGGTTTTTAGAACCAACGATGAAGGCCGCATCTACGGGGTCACGTTTATCGACCATAACAACAAGGAGGTGTACAACGGTTCCCGGTTAGGAAAAGAATTTTCCGCCAACGTGTTCGAGAAGCTGTTCCGCTCTCCGGAAGATGCCGTCCTGCCGCAAGCCCCCTTGTTCGACGAGGATATGCAGTCGCTCCGCTGCGGTGACATGGAGAGTTCCATCGAGCAGGCGTTCGGCATGTTTTCGTTCCATGCCAACGGTCCTGACACACAGGAGGAAGCCCTTGCGCGAATGCTACAGAAGAAGAAAAAGAAAAAACGCCGTTCACGCGGCCTTTGAAACCCGATTATTCATTCAATTAAAACCATACGATTATGCAACAAGAAGACGACATTCGCGGATTGGCCAAGACAATGGAGTTCATGCGGGCCGTATCCATCCTGTTTTTAGTGATTCATGTGTACTGGTACTGTTATCAGGCATTCTCCGACATGGGTATCTCCATCGGAATTGTGGATAAGATCCTGCTGAACTTCCAACGGACGGCGGGACTGTTCAGGAGCCTTCTATTGACAAAGGTATTCGCGCTCATATTCCTCGCACTTTCCTGTCTGGGCACGAAAGGGGTCAAGAACCGGGATATGACCTGGAATAAAATTTATGCCTTCTTTCTCGGCGGGCTGGTGCTGTTCTTCATGAACTGGTGGATGCTGGAACTGCCGGTATCTTCCATCGCCAAGGCCGGACTGTACACGGCAACGCTCACGGTCGGATATATCCTGATGCTGATGGCCGGCGTGTGGGTAAGCCGTATGCTGAAAAACGACCTGATGGATGACGTGTTCAACATGGAGAATGAATCATTCATGCAGAACACCGTCCTGATGGAAAACGAATACTCGGTAAATCTGCCCACCAAGTTCGTGTACCGGAAGAAAGAATGGGACGGCTGGATCAATATCGTCAATCCTTTCAGGGCCACTATCGTGTTGGGCACTCCCGGATCGGGAAAGAGTTTCGCAGTGGTAAACAACTACATCAAACAGCAGATATCCAAGGGGTTCGCAGTATATATCTATGACTACAAATTCGATGACCTCTCCATTATTGCCTACAACGAACTGCTCAAGAATCTCGACAAGTACAAAGTGAAGCCCGAGTTTTACGTCATCAATTTCGATGACCCGCGCCGCTCGCACCGTTGCAATCCCATCAACCCGAAATTCATGGCGGACATCTCGGACGCCTATGAAAGTGCCTATACCATCATGCTCAATTTGAACAAGACCTGGATACAGAAACAGGGTGATTTCTTCGTGGAGTCGCCGATTATCCTGCTTGCGGCAATTATCTGGTATTTGCGGATTTACAGGGACGGGAAATACTGCACGTTCCCGCACGCCATCGAATTTCTGAACAAGCCCTACGCGGATATCTTCACGATTCTGACCTCTTATCCCGCTTTGGAAAATTATCTGAGCCCGTTTATGGATGCCTGGCAAGGGGGCGCGCAGGACCAGCTCCAGGGCCAGATCGCGAGCGCGAAAATCCCCCTTTCGAGGATGATTTCCCCGCAACTGTACTGGGTGATGACGGGCGATGATTTCACGCTTGACCTAAACAATCCCGAACACCCGAAAATCCTTTGCGTGGGGAATAATCCGGACAGGCAGAACATCTATTCCGCCGCGCTCGGACTGTACAACAGTAGAATCGTAAAACTGGTAAACAAGAAAGGACAGCTTAAATCCTCTATCATCATTGACGAGCTTCCGACCATATATTTCCGGGGTATCGACAATCTGATCGCCACTGCCCGAAGCAACAAGGTGGCCGTCTGTCTCGGTTTTCAGGATTTCAGTCAGTTAGCGAGGGATTATGGGGACAAGGAAGCGAAGGTTATCCAAAATACGGTGGGCAATATTTTCAGCGGGCAGGTCGTAGGAGAAACCGCCAAGAATCTCTCGGAGCGTTTCGGTAAAATCCTGCAACAACGGCAGTCGCTCTCCATCAACCGGCAAGATACCTCGACCTCCATCAACACGCAGATGGATTCGCTTATTCCAGCATCCAAAATCGCCAATCTCTCGCAAGGTACGTTCGTGGGCAGCGTGGCGGACAATTTCGGGGAGGAAATCGAACAGAAGATTTTCCATGCACGCATTATCGTGGATACCGAGAAAGTGGCGGCAGAAACCAAGGCTTACAAAAAGATACCCGTCATCAACGAGTTCAAGGACAGCGAGGGCAACGACATCATGCAGCAACAGATAGAACGGAACTACACGCGCATCAAGGCGGACGTGGTGCAGATTATCGAGGATGAGATGGAACGTATTGCCAACGATCCGAACCTCAGGCACCTGCTTCCGCAGGAGGACGGAAAAAAATAAAATCAACAAAGTCAATTGCCCGTCATTGATAGATTTGAATCAATGACGGGTTTCTTTTCGAAGAAACGACAGGCAACAATAGCCGACAAGGGGTGTGCTTACTGTACAGGTATTTAGTATTATTAGAGCCAAAGGGCATAAGCTAAAGGTGCTTGAATGAGAGTGCAAATATAGTCCCTCTGCCACGGCTTGAATGGATGGAGATCGTACCGTTATGAAGTTTTATTATCCGATCCACTAATGCCATTCCAATTCCGTTTCCTTTTGAAAAATTGTGGTTTTTACCCCGATAGAACGGTTTGAATATATGTTCGATATCCTCTTCCGGAATACCGATGCCGGTATCAGAGAAATGAATGAGGACTTCATGCGAAAGGAACGAAATCCTCACCATTGAATTATGGTTGGACGAGAATTTGCAATTATTCTCAATCAGGTTCACGAACGCTGTGCGAAGCAGGTAATCGTTGCCATATACGGTCACCATCTTGTCATCGTCACTGTCCTCCTCAAATCTCAGGTCTACATTATAACCGCAATGCGCTTTCTTTACAACCATACTCGCATCCAACAATACCTCATCGAGCCGTACGGCAGTCATACTGATTTGGCTGGCGTTGTAACTCGTCTTTGCCAAATCCATCAGGCCGTTGGATAGTTTTTCAATGTTACGTGCATCGGCGAGGGCGTTTTCAAGGACCTTTTTATAATCTTCGCTTGAACGCTCTTTGTAAAGGGATAATTCCAATTCCGCAATCAGGGCCGCCATCGGCGTTCTCAATTCGTGGGAAACGTTGCTGATGAACATCCTTTGTGATTCAAATGATTTTTCAAGGCGGTCCAAGGTATTGTTAAATGTATGGGCAAGTTCCCCGATTTCGTCCTTGGAATCCTTTACCGCCACCCGTTTGCTGAGGTTTGAGGCGGTTATGTCTTTCACTTGCTCCACAATCTCCGATACGGGTTTGAGCACGCTGCTGGCCATAAAACATCCAATGACAAACAACAGTACAAATGAAATCACCCATACGGCAAGCAGCCTCAGATTCAGGATGTGGAGCATATCGTAACCAGCCTGAGGGAATAGCAGCTCCTCAAGTACGGAAAAGACCGCCACAAGCAAGAGCAGTGTCACAAACAGGTATCTGAGGGTCAGTTTAGTACGGATTTTCATGGCTTAATATGAATCCCATCCCGGGTCTGGTATGGATGAGTTTGGTTTCGAAATTCTTGTCGATTTTTTTCCTTAGATAATTTATATACACATCAATGAAGTTTGTCCCTGTGTCGAAGTGGGTATCCCATACTTTTTCGGCAATTTCCGCACGGGTCAGGACCCTTTCCGGATTCTGCATAAAAAAAAGCAGCAGGTTATACTCTTTTGGTGTAAGTATGATGGGCGTCCCATGCCGCGATACGGACTTGGTTTTAAGGTGTATTTTAAGATCCGCATATTCGATGCACTCGATGGGAGGTTTCTGACAGCGTTTCAACAGGATGGATATCCGTGCGTTCAATTCACGGAAGTCAAAAGGCTTGACCATATAATCATCCGCTCCCGAGTCGAACCCTTCGAGTTTGTTGTCTGTTGTTCCCAGTGCCGTAAGCATCAGGATGGGGATATGTTCGTTTTGCCTGCGGATATTGCGGCACAGATCAAAACCGGTGCCATCGGGAAGCATTATATCCGAAACGATTATATTCCATTCTTCATTATAGAACATCTTAAGTCCCTGTGAAATACAGTACGCATTTCCCGCAGTGTGTCCCGCCTCCTCCAGTCCGCGCTTCAATAATTCGGCGACACGTTTTTCATCCTCTATGATAAGTATTTTGACCATGATACAAAAATATAGCTTTTTTTCGTAAGGTGAATCCTTCTAATGGTTTTCTAATTAATTTATAATAGTTTTCTAACAATGTGGCGTCTTGCTGATGAGTATTTTTGCATCCCAAAAAAGATATTATGATAAGGTTATCACTCATTGTTTTTTTCTCATTCCTGTTTCTGCCAGTGTCGGCCCGGCAGGTCACACTCTCACCGAAACAGATAGAGGCGTTATTTTTAAAGCAGAATCTTGAACTTATCGCCGGGCATATGGATATCTCAATAGCGGATGCCCGCATAGCCGAGGCGAAGGTCTGGGATAATCCCGAGTTGTCAATCGGTGACATAAACTTCTGGAAACGGGACGGTAGCGATGCAAGCGGAGCCGCTGTTGCATATCCCGCACAGTTCTCGGTGGAGCTTTCCCAGCTCGTCTCGCTTTCCGCCCGCAGGGCCAAACTTGCCAACGTTGAAAAGGTTGGCAAGGAGATAACAATAAGGCAGCTTGAGGAGTTCTTGCGCAGTTTGAAGATGGAACTTCGCAGTTCGATTGCGGAAATCATATATTTACAGAACTCACTCGCGGTTTCCGACAGGCAAAAAAGGCTTCTTGAGGAAGTCGTTTCCGGATATCAGTCGCAGTATGAGATGGGAAATGTCACCAAGAATGAGCTGTTGAGGTTAAAAACGGCTTTATTGGTTTTGAACGGAGAGATAAATGCGACCAGAATAGAATTCAATACAATGCAGGGGACGTTGAGAAAGCTGCTCGCCATGGATGTGTCGGAGGAGGTGGTTATAACAGACGACGAAGGCGTTTACCCGTCGCCGCTTACATTGAATCCCGATGCGCTTGTCATGACAGCCCTTGACTCCCGTCCGGATTTGGCTGCGACGGTATTGCAAAGTGAATACCACCGTAGGGACATAACCTATCAGAAGTCGTTGGCAATACCGGATGTCAGCATAGGTGTGAAGTACGACCGTGCGGGAGGGGTCTGGGATAACTTTTTCGGCATCGGGGTGGGAATACAGATACCCGTCTTTAACCGCAATAAAGGTGCTATAAAGACAGCCCGAATCAAGCTCCGGCAAAATGAGGTATTGATAGAGCAAGAGCAGAACAAGGTGCGTAACGAGGTTGTCAAATGTTTCGAAAATTATAAGGCCACCTATGCCTTTCTGGAGACAAGCCAGACAAATTCCACACAGCACGAACTTGACGGTATGTTGGAAGTGTATGCGGAAAATTTGTTGGAAAAGAACATTTCAATCATTGAGTATCTGGATTTTATGGACAGCTATCGCCTGACCAGAGAGATGCTCCTGCAAAATCAGAAAGAGTTGAGGCTTCAGTTTGAAGAGTTGCAATTTTCTATAGGACAAGATATAAAGTAACAGATAATGAAGAGGATTATTTATTTTTTATTTCCGCTGCTGGTTGGCTGCGGAGGAGGACAACAGGGGCAGACGCCCCAGGAGCGGAACGCGATCTCCAAAGATTTTTTGCAGGAGGCGGTGACGGAAAAAGCTCAAACGAGACGGCTGCAAAAAGAGTTTACGCTTGCCGGTAAAGTCACCGTCGACCCCGAGCGTACAATCAGCTATTCCCCCTTGGTAAGCGGTGTCATTGTAAAAAACCATTTCACACTTGGCGAGTATGTCAAAAAAGGCTGTGTTATGACGGATGTGCGTTCGGCGGAACTGAGTTCTTTGCAATCTGAATTGAACATTGCCCGACGTAACCTCAAAAGTGTGGAAGCCTTGCATCGCAACGGAATGGCGACGGACAACGAGCTGGTCGGAGCGCGTTCTACCGTCGAGAAGTTGCAGTCGGATACGGCTCTGTACGGAGAGAGTCAAGGTGACGGGATTTTCTCCATAAAAGCACCTATGAGCGGTTATGTAATCGAAAAATACGGCAATTCCGGAGTTCCCGTTTCAGAAGGCGACGGTCCTTTGTTCTCGATAGCGGACCTGTCAACAGTGTGGGTTGTCGCCAATGTATATGCTCGGAATCTGCAATCTGTGCATGAAGGGCAATGTGTTGAGATAACATCCGTGGCCTATCCCGAAGAAGTGTTCAGGGGCAGGATCGATTTTATTTCCCAGATTTTCGACTCTGAGAACAAGGCGCTGAAAGTCCGTATCGTGTTACCCAATCCCGGGCTGAAGCTAAAACCCGAAATGACGGTGACTGTAAACCTGCTTGATGATTCGGATGCGGAGCTGGTGACAGTCCCGGGCAGTGCGGTTGTTTTTGATAACGACAGTTATTATGTTATTGTACGCAACGGAAGTTTTGAAATCAGGAAAATCGTTCCTGCCGGTCAGCATAACGGCCTTACCTATATCTCCGAGGGGCTTCGCAACGGCGAGGAGGTGGTGATAAAGAACCAGTTACTAATATACAATGAAATAAAGGGGAAGTAGCGATGCATCGATTTATAGAGAATATAATAGGATTTGCCCTGCGGAATCATGTATTTGTCCTTTTCCTGACAGGGATACTGGCTGCTGCCGGAATTGTCTGTTACCAGAACACGCCGATCGAGGCTTACCCCGATGTCACAAACACACGGGCCAAAATTATCGCCCAGTGGCCCGGACGCAGCGCGGAAGAGGTGGAAAAATTCGTCACTCTCCCGATCATGCAGCAACTCAACACCATTCCCCGAAAAACGGATGTGCGTTCGACATCCTTATTCGGGTTGTCTGTTGTCAATGTGCTTTTCGAGGATGGGGTCGATGATTTCTATGCCCAGCAATATGCCTCCAACCGGATGCAGGAATTGGACTTGCCGGAAGGGGTCGAGCTTTCGATTGAGCCGCCAAGCGGTGCCACGGGAGAGATTTTCAGGTATATGCTTAAAAGCGATTTGCCGATCCGCGAAGTTTCGGCCATCAACGACTGGGTAGTGCAACGGGAGCTTCTGGCTGTTCCGGGCATTGCCACTATCGCGACCTTTGGCGGTGAGGAAAAAATATATGAGATCCGTGTAAATCCCGTAGAGCTTGCCAATTATGACATTTCGCCCCTCGATGTCTATGAGGCTGTCGGAAGAAGCAATATCAATGTCGGCGGCGATGTGATACAAAAAGGTTCGCAAGCCTATGTGGTGCGAGGTTTGGGGCTTTTGGAAAGCATTGAAGATATTGAGAATATATTGATTACCACCAAAGGCAGTTCGCCGGTCAGGGTCAAGGAGGTAGCTACCGTATCGGTAACATCCAAACCACGTCAGGGACAGGTGGGACTTAATTATGACGATGATGTGGTGCAGGGAATTGTAATCATGCTCCGGGGAGAGAATCCGAGTGCGGTAATCGCCCGCCTTAAAGACAAGATTTCCGAGCTCAACGACAGGGTTCTGCCGGAAGATGTGAGGATTGTGCCTTTTATGGACAGGACCAAACTTATTGACTCAACTGTCCACACCGTAACCCGGAATATGCTGGAGGGCATCCTGCTGGTGGCGTTCATTGTTTTTTTATTTCTGTTTAATTGGCGCACAACCGTAATTGTCGCTTCAGTCATTCCGCTATCGTTTCTCTTTGCCATTATTATGCTCCGGATACAGGGGCTGCCCGCCAATCTGATTTCGATGGGAGCGTTGGATTTCGGACTGTTGCTGGAGGGGACGCTGGTAATAACGGAAGTGATTTTTGTCGCGCTTTTGAAGAAATCGCAGGAGAACGGTGACCGTTTCGCTTATTCTTCAAAAGGGGGCCTGATTAAGAGAAGTGCCGGTTCGGTTGCTTCCCACATATTCTTTGCGCAGGTTATTCTGGTTGTCGCCTTGTTTCCTATCTTCTCGTTTCAGAAGGTGGAGGGCAAGATGTTTTCACCCTTGGCATTTACGTTGGGATATGCCCTTCTGGGTTCTTTGATCTTGTCGTTGACCTATGTCCCGGTCATGTGCAAGGTCTTACTTGTAAAGCCTATACGGGAAAAGAGCAACAAAGTGACGTCGGCACTGACAGACGGGCTTATTTCTCTATATCGGTTAGCCTGCCGACACCGCAAAGCGACGATTGCCGTATTTTTGTTTTTGCTCGGCGCCTGCGTCGTCCGTTTCATGTTCTGGGGTACGGAGTTCATTCCGAGCATGAATGAGGGGGCGATTTATGTCCGCGCCACACTGCCAAACAGCATCAACCTTGACGAAAGTGTGAGGCTGACCAAAGAGATGAAGGCCAAACTGCAACGTTTTGACGAGGTTGATTTCATCCTTACCCAGACGGGGCGTCCGAATGACGGGACAGATGCCACCGGCTTTTTCAATATTGAATTTCACACCGAACTTAAACCTGAATCGGAGTGGAAGCGTAAAATATCCAAAGATGAGCTGATAGGGCAAATGCAAGATTCCCTGTCCGTTTATCCCGGAATGATTATCGCTTTCTCGCAACCTATTCAGGACAATGTCGAGGAGTATGTCGCGGGAGTGAAAAGTGCGTTGGTGATCAAGATATTCGGTAATGACCTTCACGAGCTGGAAGCCGCCGCCGACCATACGGCCGAGGTTATCAAGACTGTCCGGGGTGTGGAGGATGTGAATGTATTCCGGTCAATCGGTCTGCCTGAATTGCAAATTAAACCCCTTGAATCGAAGATGGCACAGTATGCCGTGTCAATGGCGGATGCTCAGGCTGTCATTGAGATGGCCATCGGGGGTAAGGCTGCAACCACTTTTTACGAAAACGAACGTACATTCGACGTGATGCTCCGTTTTGAGCAGCAGTTCCGCAATGATGAACAAAAGATTGGTAATATCCTGATTCCGACTATGGATGGTAAACAGGTCCCGCTTAAAGAGATTGCAGATATAAAATTTGTTACAGGTCCGGCATTTATCTATCGTGAGGGAAGCAGCCGGTATGTCGGCATTGGTTTTTCAATCCGTGACAGGGACCTCGGCTCGACTATCGACGAGGCCCGGGCAAAGGTTGGTGAACAGGTGGAACTGCCTGACGGAAGCAGGATGCAATGGGCGGGGGAATTTGAGAGCCAGCAACGGGCAACGAAGCGTCTCGCCGTAGTCGTGCCGGCTGTGTTGCTTTTGATTATTTTCCTTCTTTATATGAATTTCGGAACGGTGAAGGATACTTTGATTGCCGCGAGTACGATGCCTTATGCTTTTATCGGAGGTTTTATCTCACTCTGGGTCACCGGTATCCCATTTGGAATCTCGGCGGGCATCGGTTTTATTGTCCTGTTCGGTATTGTGTCTATCAATTCCATTCTGCTTACAGCACTGATGAAATCGCTTCTACAGCAAAGCCGTAGCATTGTCTTTGCAACGAATGAAGCAGTAAGAACCCGCCTTCGGGCCGTGCTGATGATTTCATTGATGGGTTCTGTCGGGCTGCTTCCGGCAGCCCTCTCCACCGGAATGGGGTCTGAGGTACAAAAACCATTGGCGGTGATGATAGTGGGCGGTATCCTGATATGTCTCGTGCTTTCATTTACCGTTTTGCCGCAGGTTTTTTACTTCGCGTACCGCAATAGCAAGCTGAATGGGAAGTAGGTTCGTGAAACTAAGTTGAAAGGAGCGATGAATCAGTATTATAATAGTTACTTTTACTGCCATAGCGCAAGATCCCAATTATGAGGTTAGGTAATTTCGTATGTTATACTATCCAAATGAAACAAGGCATGAACCGCATTCATGCCTTGTTTGTTATATTATTGAATGTATTTTCAACTTTTCACTTTGAATAGGGACTTCAATTACTATTCTTCTATTTTGAACAGGAAACGACTTTTCAGTTAGCATTTTTTAATTATCGGGTTATATGTTTTTTTGTCCCAATTCCGTAATGGACATTCATCTACTGATACAACTCTTCCTGTTTAGTATTCATGTCGTAATATTTATTTATGATTTGGACAGTGTCATCAGCTATTTCGGCAATGTGGGTAATCGGATGAGTCGGAGTACGTCAGCACTTTTGACTCTTTCTTCTCTTCTTTGGATTTGAAGCAATTGACCTATTTAGGCACTGAAAAGTTATTGGTCTTCCTTTTTGCCGCTGTTCAGCGGCAAAAAGGTATTTCTCTTTAAGTTCGAGCAATAGTTATTCTTTCTTGAGGTACTCCATGAAAGCGGATTCAAAACTCTGAGGTCGCGCTCTTCCAGCATTTGTAAGCTCTGGTAATCCGTGGAATGCGTATGTAACCTGTCTTATAGAAAATCTTTTTCAGTTTAACCATCTAAAATGCACTATTTCTTTTCTTCCTGCAAAGGTAGTCCTGTGCCTCGACGGATTGTGCAAGGCCGGGGCCCCGTTGGGGTTTGCTGAAAAAATCATCCTCGCTATGCTCCGGTATTTTTTCGCAAAGCCTTGCACTATCCGGGCACAGGACGGTCTGGCAGGTAAGAAAAGGAAATAGTGGCTCCCAGGAGCCGCAGATGTTTAACTCAAAAAGAATGCAGTTATGAGCAGAAGCAACTTCACACCAATGAAAAGATTCCACGAGATTCTCAACCGTTACGGTCTGAAACTGATGGAAGTCGGAACCAATCACCTGAGAGTATTCTTCGGAAACCGGAAACTGTTCGACTATTATCCGCTCCGAATGAAAGTTTTCGATTACCGTCAGTGGCAGCAACTGACCTACCCGTCGATGACAGACGGAACAGGAAAATGGGAAACGGAACTGGACGGTATCATCCGTGAGCTGATGGTTCAATGATGTAAAAACAGACGCCATGAGTGAGGACCGCAGAGAAACAATCGTATGGGACAACATTCCCGAATGGGCGCTCTATGCGATGGAATACGGTATTGATGAAGACCTTTTCATCACTGACGAAGACCGGGAAATGGTAAACGGGTTCATCACCGAAAATTTCCCCAAAGGTTATGTCATGTCGGTGGACTGGGAATCGTACAGTGAGTTCGACCGCTATCCGGCATTCGGCAAGCCGTGCAAGACCTACAAGGTCACTTTTGTAATGGAACCATAACTGAAAATGAAACGATATGGCAGAGAAAAGACAGCTGATGAGAGTGGTGTTCAGAAGGTTCAAAGAGGGAGAGATAATCGCCCTCTTTCCATATATGCCGTGGAACGCGCATGAAAATGCCGTCACATCCTATGTGCACACGGGACAGCATGCCGCGGCGGATTATGCCGGCGTGATTGCCGTAACAAGACCCGCCACCGGGGAAGAATACCGGGAGCTGCTGGCTGAACTGACATCGGTCGGGTATGATAACCTGCATATCCTGAGACGGGCAAAACCCAAGTTTAACCCATAAATTAAAAGACGATGGAAAGTCATGTAAAAATCAAAGCATCACAACAGGAAATGGAGGATCTCTTTGAAAATGACGAGTTCATTTCCGTAAGATTGTATGAACGGACAGATGCCGGTTTGTATAAGTGTGTCCTCCGGCACAAGGAATTGGAGAAGCCCTTGAAAGGGACATTTACCATCAAAAGAATCAAGGAATTACTTTATTGACAACTTAAAACAAAAAGCGATGAACAGAGAAGAAAGACAACAGGCAAGAACGGAAAAATACCGTGAGCTTGCAGACAACGCAAGAAAGCAATCCGAACAATGTTTCAGGCAGTCCGAATCCATGGCAAGCGTAATCCCGATGGGACAGCCCGTGCATGGGAAAGCGGACAGGAACTATCGGGAGAAAATCTGGAACAAGATGGGGCAAAGCGTGAAGGCTTCCGATAAAGCGGATTATTACGAGCGGAAAGCGGAAGCGGCGGAGAACAACAACGCCATCTATCTGGATGATGACAATGCCGTGGAAAAGCTGGAGCAGAAGCTGGCCGAATTGGTCAAGGCGCAAGAAGACATGAAAGCGGCAAACAAAGTGGTCAAGAACAAGAAACTGACCGAAGAGGAGAAAAAGGTCCGGCTGATGGAATTGGGATACCCGGAAAAAAGTGCCGTCGAACTGCTCACCCCGTGTTACGGGCACATCGGTTTTCCGTCATTCTCACTTTCCAACAACAACGCCAACATCAACCGTATCAAAAAGAGGCTGGAACTGGCGAAACGGATGAAAGGCACACCGGAAAAGGAATACACGATTAACGGTGCGCGGGTGGTGGAAAACTATCCGGAAAACCGCCTTCAGGTATTTTTCGATGACATACCCGCCAAGGAAATCCGGGACTCCCTCAAACAGCACGGGTTCCGCTGGTCACGTTACCACAGTTGTTGGCAGTCGTACATGAACCGCCGGAACATCGACTTCATTAAAGAACTGCTTGAAGAAACGGAAGCGTAGGCATCGTATGAATGAATCAATCTCCCGGCTTGCAACCTGAGGACGTATATGCTTCTTACGGTCTGCAAGCCGGATTTTATTATCTGAAAATGAAATGACATGAATGTAATCTGTACAAAATGCGGCGGCACGAAAGTAAGTTGTGAAGCCATGATTGACCCCAACACAAAGGAGTTCCACAATTATACCGACGAGTCATTCCAATACGGCTGGTGCGGGAAGTGCGGTCACGGAACCGTTCTGACCGACACGGACGAGGTAAAGGAGGATATCGACCGGATATATCAACGGTACGTGGAAGAAAAGAAAGAGGAACCCGAATACGCCGTTTGCGTTGTCGTGTGGAAAGACGACAATAACAGCGAACATGTAAAAATCCGGCTCTCTTCAGACTGCAATCACGATGAAGAGGATGATATTTTCTTCTACTGCGACGGCCTCTCCGGTCTCAAATCATTGTGCGAATTTGGCGGTGAGGACTTCATCGTGACGGAAATCCATGACTTTGATAAATGCTGTAACGGCTAAATCCCACACAGCCGTCAAACCCATTAAACAATATTGCAATATGAAAATTTTATGTCAGGAACACTACGACAAGGTAGTGAAGTATGCAAAGGAAATCGGCGACACTTCGCTGGATAATTGCCTGAAAAGGTTGGAACAGTGGGAGAACAATCCCAACTGCCCGTGTGAAATAGAACTTTATCGGGACTTCGCTCCCCACTCGTTCGGGTTCAGGGAATGCTATCCGGACGGAAGGACTGGTATCGTCGGGGGACTAATCTATCACGGCAATCCCGACCGGTCGTATTCCGTTCTGTTGGAACCGTTTCATGGATGGAGCATCCACACCTGATACTCATTAAAATACCTCTTATAGAAAAAGCCGGTTCAAGTCCGTATGCAATTTGAACCGGCTTCTCTTATATTGTGTTAATCCGCCATTTCAAGTTTGGGTATTCCTTTTCAAGATTCCAGCAATTCGCTCGTTTTAGCCCAATAGTAGTAGGCTTCCGGCAAATTGGATTTCAGCTTGTTCAACTTGTTTGTCAATGATGGCCGGATAACCAAATCTTTTATATCGTTCGGATTTTCCGGGTACGGTTCCACTTGTGTAACGCCTTTTTCAATCAGCGTGGCCAGGTAAGCCGTCCGTGCCGCGTCAATAATGGCATTGTCTATCAGATAACGTTGTTTGTACATGAACGACTTGACGCGGATGATACCGTCCTGCATCAGATTGAAATCACCTTCTCCGGCTTTACCCCGTGTGGATATGCAAAGAGCCGTCTGGCGAATATCGTTGAACACCAGTCCTGCATCAGTCCCTAAAGAACGGTATGAAAGTTCCACCGCTGCAATCTTACGGAACGCCTGTGAGGTGATCTGCAAATCCGATACATTCTCGAACAGCCTGCCCACGTCATAGAGCTGTTTGGCAATTTCCATCGAGCAGGACTTGCCGTTTTTATAATAAGGTATCCCGGTCGTGTTGGGAGCGAAAGCCGTCAGCTTGTCTCCGAGAATATCTTCCGCGGAAGGAACCGTTACCATTAGCGGCTCTCCCTCCAAACGGATGAACGGGCTGTCTATGGCTATCTGCCGGGTCCGTAAATAATGGACATCTTCGTACAATACGTCCAGCAAGATGTAGGATTGCGCGTCCGCATCATTCCGGTAGGCGATCTGGTAGAAAAACTTGGAATGGCTTTTAGGGATGTTGGCGTCATTCCTTTGCCTGCGCTCTACAAGTTCCAGATCAGTAAAACCGAAATCGGCAAACGCTTTCAGGTAATCCTCGATATTTGTCCCCGGAGGACAAATCACATCAATGTCGATGGACAGACGATGGGCCGACTTTCCGAGTATGAGCATCAGTGCCGTTCCGCCTTTGAAAACCAGAGGACAACCGGCCCCGACCAACATTTCAAGCAGCGACAATGCGCGGATTACTTTTTCTATCAGGTTCTTGTCATTGTAATGCAATGCGGATGAGACCTGCCCGATCCATTCTGTCGTGAAACATTCTTTCTTTATCATTGTATATTCAAATTATTCAAGATGGACGATAACTCTTCCTTCACCTTCCGTCTGCCGGCATACCTGAAAAGCCGGCTTCGGTTGACAGCATACAGGTTAAAGGCATTTTCTATGATATGTTCGCTTTCACTGCCTTGTAGATAGAAAAAGTCGGAATCCCTCAATATATCGACCAGCAGTTTTTCCAATGTAGGCATCGGTACGTCGGACACTTTCTGCAAGGGTGCTTCCGAAACCAGATTTTTGACAAAGAACGCCCTGCTGTCCATATCCACGTAACGGTATATCATTTCCTTGTCCGGTCGAAGGTAAGCCTCCCGGCCTTCGTTTTTCAGAAAATTGAAAACGGTTTCCGACGAATCCCTTTCCGTTTCCACGTAGATTACACTGTTGGAAGAAAGATGATGTTGTAACGGTGCGATGATTTCACCTTGATAGACACAAAACCTGGCAAACGGGAAATTGGCTTGCAGCAGTTCATATACCTTTTTCACTTCATCTGTCGGTTTCGGAGAAAAGGATTGCTTCACCACTTTGCCATACATGCCGCGTCCGATTCTGACGAGTGCGTTATCATCTACAAGTTTGAACAGATACCATGACAAGGAAGACCTGTTGATGCCGGTTTTCTCGTGAAGATAGGCAAACAAGTCCTCTATGCTGAAATCATGGTGCATTTCGGCATAATCGAGTATGGCTGTTGTCGTTTCGTTACTCATCTTGAATCTGTTTTCTCTGCAAAGTTAGCAAAATTTCGGCACTAATTCAAAATAGTGCCAATAATTTGTATTTCCAATACCACGTCTCAACAATCAGTCCAATCGAAATTCCATTATTTACAAAATTTCGGCACTAAACCGGAATAGTGCCGATAATTTGCATACTTCATCCATCCTTGTGTCACAGGCATCATGGTACGCTCCGCCGGCCAAGTCCTTTTTGAAGGTAACTCGGAAGTCCGAACCGTGTCGCGTTCAAGCCCTGTGGGTTTTAGGCAAAAAATTCCCTGCGGTAATTTTTCCGCCTAAAAAACGCGCAGGTTCAGCCTTTCCGAGTTGGGGAAAGGTCTGGGACTTAGCAGGCGAAGCCGAACGATGACGCATAATACGGACAAGGACGGGAAAGCCGTATTCCGTCCGCTCCCCGAAAAATCCCCGGGTCTTTCCCGATATTATCACGCTCCTACAAAAGTCTGCTTCCTGTTTTCATCTTCCCGAAGAAGGCGGGGACAAAAGCGGCTCGCCTCACTCTTCTGCATAATACTGTTTCTTTGCTTGCGGGTGTCTTGCCCCTTGCGTTCCCTTTGCGCCCCTTGTCGTGTCCACCGCTCTTTTTTCGTGCCTTTCCGGCTTTTTCTCCACTGCGGTTCCCCCTTCTGCGGTGTAACGTGATGTCATCCGATGAAACATATCGACAACTATTTGTATATCAATATTTTGAATAAATTAAGCCTATATATTTGCATCGACAAACGATTTTATTAACGCTTAAAACATCCGTTTATGGCAGCAGAAAACATCAGGGGTGACACCCCGAAGCAAAGCCCTCCGGTCGTTGAGAACGAGCAGTTCAGCGACATCATCCTCATTCTTGACAAAATGGAACTGCTCCTGCAAGCAGTCACCAAACTCGACAAGAACGGCAGGGATGAATCCGTACCCGCCAAAGAGGAAAACCGCAACTCCTTCCTCAAACTCGACCGTTACGCGAATATGTTCGAGAGTTTCGTCAAGAACCTCTGGAGCCAGCTGAAAGACCCGACCCGGTTCGGTATCCTCTCCGTCAAGGAGCAGGCGCTCGATGACCCGAAAGTCAAACAGGCCATCGAAGACCTCGCCGCAGGAAAGAAGACCGACGCGGTGGAGGAATTCCTCGCGAAGTACGACATCACGCCGAAAGGCAAAGAACAGAGTATCAACAATCAAAATGACAAAGAAATGGCAAAGCAAGAACAAACCACCCAGGCGCAGACCGCACAGGACGGCCAGCCCAAGTACCGGTTCAATGAATCGATGATCGACTGGGAACAGCTCAAGCACTTCGGGCTGTCTCGTGAATACCTTCAGGAGCGCGGGCTCCTGGACTCGATGCTCAAAGGCTACAAGACCAACCAGGTTGTCCCCATTACCATGAACTTCGGTTCCGCTGTACTACGCACGGATGCCCGTCTCTCTTTCCAGCAATCCACACAAGGCCCCGTGGTGCTGGGCATACACGGCATACGCCAGCAGCCCGACCTCGAAAGGCCGTTCTTCGGGCATATCTTCTCCGAGGAGGACAAGAAAAACCTGCGTGAAAGCGGCAACATGGGACGTGTGGTGAACCTCAGGGTACGTAATGAGGACGTGCCCTCATTTCTCAGCATCGACAGGCTGACCAACGAGATCGTGGCAATGAAGGCGGAAAATGCCTATATCCCCGAGAAAATCAGTGGCGTGACACTGACCGACCAGGAAAAGGCCGAGCTTCGTGAAGGCAAGGCCATCTACGTGGAGGGCATGACATCGAAAGCCGGTAATTCGTTCGATGCCTACCTCCAGTTCAACGCCGACCGCAAGGGACTCGAATACATTTTTCAGAATGACAGGATTTTCAACCGTCAGGAACTCGGTGGCGTGGCGCTTTCCCCGAAACAGGTCGAGGCGTTGAACGCCGGCAAGGCGATCTTCGTGGAGGACATGAAGCGCAAGGACGGCGAGATATTCTCCGCTTTCGTCAAATTGGACGAAGCCAGCGGCCGTCCCGCGTACACGAGATATAACCCCGACTCCCCGGAGGGAGCAAGGGAAATCTACATCCCGAAGGAACTCAACGGGGTCAAGCTGACACCGGAAGATAAAAAGGAACTGAGCGAGGGCAAGGCTATCTTCATCAAGGATATGATCAGCCGCAGAGGTGAGGTCTTTTCCTCGTTCGTCAGGCTCAACATGGAAACGGGCAACCCGCAGTATTCCAAGACTCCCGACGGTTTTGACCAGCGTGAGGAGTTTAAGATTCCGGCAGAAATATGGGGCGTTGTCCTGACGGCCAAACAGCGGGGACAGCTCCAGGACGGCAAGGCCGTGCTCGTGGAGGGCATGACGGGGTACGACGGCAAGAAGTTTTCGCAGTATGTCAAGGCCGACTTCAACAGCGGCAAGCTGAACTACTACAACGGGAATCCCGACCGTGACCGCAGCGCGACGCAACGCAACGTGGTAGCCGAGGCCAACAAAAATAAACAGGCAGAGAGCCAGGGCAACAAACGCTCTTCCAGACGAAGCGTAAGCCAATAAGACCGGATAAAGCAGTATAAACCGATTAAAATTTTCACGAAGATGAAAGAAAACAAGAACAACACGCCTTTCAAGGCGGAAGACGTGAATTGGGAAGAGCTCGCCGCCATCGGCATCCTGAAGGACGAACTGGAAATGGCGGGAGAACTTGACACCCTCCTCAGAGGCGAGAGAACGAACGTGATAGCCCTCAGTCTGGTATTGCTCGGTGTGGATGTCGTCATGGACGCCACCCTTCAGCTGGTGCGGAAGAACGACTCCCCGTTACTGGAAATCAACGGTATCAGACCCATCGGACAATAGTATTCAACCTGCCGTTTCCCGGAGCCGCAGCGTTTCGGGGAACGGCTTAATCTTTTTCACTTATGATAGCAATTATAGCAGAAAAACCGAGTGTAGGCCGGGAGATAGCACGAATCGCGGGCGCGACGGAAGCGAAAGACGGGTATATGGAAGGTAACGGCTACTCGGTCACATGGGCGCTGGGACATCTGGTACAACTCGCCCTTCCGGGCACATACGGTTACACGCGTACATCGGGCGACAACCTGCCTCTCTTGCCCGACCCGTTCCAGCTCGTCATCCGACAGCGCAAGACCGACCGCGGCATGGTTACCGACCCGGTGGCCGCCAAACAGCTCCGCACCATCGATTCCGTGTTCAGCAGGTGCAGCGCCATTATCGTGGCGACGGATGCGGGTCGCGAAGGCGAACTTATATTCAGGTACATCTATTCCTACCTGGGGTACACGAAACCTTTCCGCAGGCTCTGGATCTCCTCGCTCACGGACGAAGCTATCCGCAAAGGGCTCTCCGAACTGAAAGAGGGAACGGAATACGACAGCCTCTACCATGCCGCCGACTGCCGGGCAAAGGCGGACTGGCTGGGGGGCATCAACGCGAGCCAGGCACTTGCGATAGCCTCCGGCACGTTCAACCAGTCGCTCGGACGGGTGCAGACCCCGATACTCGCCATGATTTGCGCCCGCTTCAAGGAAAACCGGGAGTTCGTGCCGACCGATTACTGGCAACTCTCCGTGACCCTCAAAAAAGGGGACGATTTCAGGCAGTTCCGCCATGTGGAGAACATCCTGGAGAAAACGGAAGCCGACAGGCTCTACGACCGGATCACCACCGATTCGATGGCGACGATTACGAAAACGGAGCGCAAACGGGGTTTCCAGGCTCCTCCCTTGCTGTATGACCTGACGGCACTCCAAAAGGACTGCAACGTGCGTCTCGACCTTTCGGCGGAAAAGACGCTTGCCGTCGCCCAGTCCCTCTACGAGAAGAAACTCATCTCGTATCCCCGTACCGGAAGCCGCTACATCCCGGACGACGTGATGCGGCAGGTTCCCGATTTGCTCCGCGGGGTCATCGGCATGAAAGAGTTCCGGGAATACAGCGGCATATTGGATTGGGACAATCTCTCCACCCGTAGCGTAAACGCGGGGAAAGTGACCGACCACCACGCGCTGATCGTCACCGGTGTGCATCCGGTCATGGAAACGCTTAATGAGCAGGAGCAGGCCGTTTACCGGATGATTGCCGGGCGTATGCTCGAAGCATTCTCGCCCGCATGCGAGAAAGAGACGCAGGTCATCGAGGCTGCGGTGGACGGGCTGACGTTCCGTTCCCACTCCGTTTCCGTGGTCAAACCGGGCTGGAGAGCCGTATTCAACCGTTCGGAAGACAAGGAGAACGACGAAGAGACGGAAAACAAAGGCACGGCCCGATTCGACGAATCGGAAACCGTACCCATGTCGGGGCACAGTCTTGCAAAGAAAAAGACCATGCCCAAGCCGCTATACACGGAAGCCACACTGCTTACGGCCATGGAGAGTTGCGGCAAGGAGCTGGCGGACGAGGAGGCGCGCGAGGCGATGAAGGAGCTGGGCATCGGAACTCCGGCGACCCGTGCGGCCGTCATCGCCACCCTTTTCAAGCGGGAATACGTCGAACGTTCCGGGAAAGCACTCGTGCCGACCGACAAGGGAATGGCTGTCTATGAAGCCGTCAAAAAAATGCGCGTGGCGGACGTGGAACTGACCGGCAGCTGGGAAAAGACGCTCATGCAGATCGAACGGCACAAGCTCGCTCCGGAAACCTTCATGCGCTCCATCAGCGTCTATGCCCGCCAGGTCACTGAAGAGGTTCTTTCCATCCGTTTCCCCGAAACGGCAAGCGGCGGCATCGTATGCCCCAAGTGCGGAAAAGGGAAAATCATCCTCCGGCAGAAACTTGCCAAATGCAACAACGAGGGTTGCGGGCTGCTCGTTTTCAGACGCTTTCTGAACAAGGAGCTGACCGACCAGCATCTCGCGCAGCTCTTTTCGTCGGGAACCACCAAGCTCATCAAGGGCTTCAAGGGCAAGAAAGGGACGGCGTTCGACGCTGCCCTGGCATTCGACAAGGAATATAACGTTACGCTCTTGTTCCCCAAACCGCAGATAAGGAACGCCCCGAAACAGTCGGGACGGAAGAACACGGGCAGGAAGTCCACGGGACATTGACGGACCATACAACCGGTAAGATATAGCGTGGAACGGCTCCACGCTATTCTTATAAAAGACGAAAGGCGGAGAAAGGCATCCCGCCGTTCCGATTCTTGGCAAATGTAGCTCCGTGCCCTTTTCCGCAGCGCAAGGTCGGGGCCTTTCAGGTTTCGGCAAAAATCATCCTCGCTCCGCTCCGGTATTTTTCCCGAAAACCTTGCGTGCGGGGGCGCTCCGCTGTCTTGCCCCCGAATCGGAAACGACGAGATGTTTCACATAAATAAGGAATACAATGAAGACAACGACCGCATCAAAAAGGAAGAAACGGATATGGAGAATTATCCTCATACTGCTCACGGCACTTGCTTTCAGCTATCTCTACACGCGGGGAGTATCTCCCGTGTGGGCGGCTGTCGCCATCGTCTTTTGCCGGGGATTCTTCCGGTTCCTCTACGCGATAGCCTGCCTCCTGGTAACACTGGCCATCATCGCCGCCATACTGAGTTTTCTAATCTTCTAATTATATAATGTATGGAAATAAAAGCAATCACTTTGCCCGAAAGCCGTGACAAGGATGCTTGTTACGACTTCTTTTTTCGCGTCTACCGCTGGTGGTACAACCATAACAACGATGAAACCCTGTCGGAAGAACTGTTCCGGGAACGTTACGGCAGACGCATGGGAAGCCACTACTACGAAAAATGGAAATCTTATGACCGGAATATCTGGCGGATGATTGGGTATTTCGGAACCGACCGTAAGAACGGTGCATTGTTCATGGATATGGTCATGGCCAAGGTGACGCAGTACGAGAACCGCATCAAAGAAGAATGTTATGAACAGGTCGTGTGAATACAAACCGTGCATGATTCATCCGTTCAGGGGAGCTGCCTTTTCAGGGCGGCTCTTTTTGTTTTCGGAGGATAAGGACAATCAGCACCGGGAGTATCCCGAAAGAAAAAAGGGAACACATCAGCCCTTGACAACCCGCATTGAACTAACGGGCAAAGGTAGCGACCGCTTCTGTACGGCAGGCAAGGTCGGGCCTTTCAGGTTTCGGCAAAAATCATCCTCGCTTCGCTCCGGTATTTTTCCCGAAAACCTTGCCTTGCCGGAAGCGGCCGCTGTACCGCCCTTATAGTTCAAAGGGGCTGCCAAAGCCCCGAGTATCCACAATTTAATAAATGAAAATATGGAACAACAAGTAATGACAACTCAGACAAGGCCGATGATGTCCCTGACGGTAGGAATGCCGGTAAGTATCCGGATCAGGAAAAACACGCCTCCGGCCGCACCCGCCGTATCCGAAATGCCGGAAATCAAACTTCCGCCCCGCGGAACGACCGGACCTGTGCATATCTCAAAACTGCTCGAACCCTTGCAGCAGATCATACACCATCCGGACAGGAACCGGCTACTGGCTGAATTTCTTAAGGACGCATAAAATCAATGTCTAATCATTTAATACTTCAAGTTATGTTTTTTACTCAAATCAATCAATTGATGGCCCAGAGCGTGGATATCACGATGGTCATCCGTAAGTCTGCCACCGGCATGACGGTATCCGTATTGCCGAAGTCGAACGGTCTCAAGGACGAGGCCCAGAACCACATCGTCCCGCTCACGCTGTCGGGGCTGCCCGAAGAACTTGACGCGGGATTCATGAACGCGATTGCCAATCCTGTACGGAAGGTTTCCGGACTCCTGACCAACATGGCGGAGTTCGAGAAGCAGGCGGACAAGGCGGCGGCAAACAGCAAGGCCTCGAAGGAACAGAAAGCCAAGGAAACAAAGGAAGAGAAGGAAAAGCGTGAGAAATACGAGAAGCACATGAAGAAGGCGGAGGAACTGATTGCGGCCAGGAACCACAAAGAGGCTGTCACCACACTGGGACAGGCGCGACTGTATGCCACCGAACAGAACCGTAAGACGGTGGACGAGAAAATCGAGGAGCAGAAAAGAGCGATGAACTGTAATAGTCAAGACTTAATCTGACAGTTACGCATAAAAAGAATAATTTTGTAAC
>ERZ859817.183-NODE-183-length-49362-cov-2.403452_pt1 | contig 49362 bp, 48 predicted proteins | sample MGYA00509986_ERZ859817 | MGnify/ENA primary metagenome ERZ859817 (study PRJEB30046, sample SAMN00715155) | human gut metagenome | study: EMG produced TPA metagenomics assembly of the A metagenome-wide association study of gut microbiota in type 2...
ATTATAATATCACCATTGGGTCAGGTTGTCAACATTATTTTTCAAGTTTTTTGTTATTTTTTTGAAAGTTTTTGCCTTGCCATCAAGAATTCCAGTGTTTATGCGGGTTTGCGGCATTTTTACTTTTTTAAAACGAATGTGTAAAGCGCATTCCCTCGCCAGACGCGGCCACTTGCGACAAACTACAGCTTCGCGCGTGTGTACATCACCGGCACATAATGCCTTTTATGTAATAGGGAATTCTATTGGAATTTCCTATTACATAAAAAAACAGACAACTACCGGAAATCATCCTGGTAGTTGTCTGCCAAATCATTTTATTCTTGGTGTTTCTTCTATATATTATTATGCATCCGTTGCATATACATTTTCATTTTCTACTTCTTTTCCCCTGAAGATATTTCTAAACAGGAAACGTACAAATGGTCCGGCAAAAAACAGCTGCCAGCAGAATGCCATCGGGAAGTTCAATACCGTCGTTTCTAACCACACGGCAATAATCTGTGAACCGGCATTTTTAAATAACAGTGTTGCCACCAGACTCATCAGCGGACACATCCATATTACAGATACTACAGAAATTGCCAGCACCAGATGAAAAGGATTGTCCTGTCCTACACGCACAATTTGGAACGCTTTCTTTTTTGCAAGATTTCCTACAATAAAGAAATCCAATACAAATGCAGCCGGTCCCATAATAACCAGTTCATGAAAAGCTGATAAAAAAACCTCGTTGCTCATTCCACCTATATTTAATGCAATGTTATAACAGATCATGGCATATACCATGACAAACACCATTAATATAGTAAATACTACTTCCTGAAACTTTGTTTTTGGCATAAAAAAATCCTCCTTAAAATAATACGTACATCATCAGAATTTCTGTGTTGTTCGTTATCATTCTAAGGAGAATGTGTCGTTTCCAATATAACCAATTATTCTGTTGTAACGTCTGTTATCTTACAATGTCTTTTATAGATTGTCAACATTTTTATGTCAGAATCCTCGTACGGAATTTCCCGTAAGACTTTTGCCATATAAGTTATAACAGACTTCTACTGTAACCGGATATCCTGAATATATTTAGAATTCACCATAATATATCTGCCACGCGTTCCCATCGGCAGCACGGATTCAATCGGCAGATCAAAATTCTGGGTAGTCAGCATTTTCCCTTTCAGATTCATAACCGAAAAAGTAGATGCATTACTCATCAATACACTTTTTCCGTCAAACTGTATTGTATCATATTGTGTATTAAATGTTGTTTCACAAACTTCTTTTGCGGATGTATCATAAACAACCAGCTTATAAATATCCCCTGAATCAGAATTTTTTAACACAATCCCAATATAACCGTTTCCAAAAAAGACCCGCTCGATTTCACTGTCAATCCGAATCTCTTTGGTCAGCGACGGATACTCTTTAATATGATAAATGCTCAATACATCTTCACCAACCGCAACTGCTGTCGTACTGTTTAAAAATTCAACATCACCGACAATTGTACTGTCATAATGGTTAAATCCACCTACTACACGCTCCGTTTCATTTTGTCCGACTTCCGAAAAGTTGTAAAAAACGACATTGGTCTTGATGCTTTCACCGCTGACATACAGATATGAAGCAATCAGTTTTGTTGCATCTTCTGAAATACTGATATCAAGCGGATATCCATCCCCTGCAAGCGTGGTCTTAACAGTGTAAATCTTACTGCCATCCGTATTATAGAGATTGATATAATTTGCCGTGGTATCTTCTAATACTGCCGCAACAATTCCCTGCTTTGCAACTTCTATCTGGGAAATTGACAGCGATGTATCTACAGAACCCACCATCCCCTGCACGCCAAACATATAAATTGTGCTTCCATTCACATCTCCGACGGCTGCCCATTCACCACACACTTTGATGTGCGGATTCTGCATGGAAAATGTCTGGTTCCATTCCGCAATACCTTTCGCATTATAATATGCCGCACCATCATTACTGTACCGGATATAACCATCTGCAAAAGCTTCATATTTTGCAGATTCTGTATCATCCCTGTTGACAGAATGAAGCACGGTGTACTGTGAATATGTACGTCCGTCCAGCAAAAACAATGCTGCAAGCACAAGAATAAAAACCGCTGCCGCCGTAATCAGACAGCCAACCAGTACATTTCGTCTGTGCCGCTTTATTTTTTCCTTGACATATTGTTCATCCAATGTATCTTTTTCTTCTTCCGGACTTCTAAGCCGGATTACCTTGCCAGAATCTGCCTGTTTTTTTTGTCCATTAAATCTGGACTTTCCTGATATAATATCAGCCATCCGATTATTCCTTTCTATCAAAGGCATTGCACCCTATACTGATATTTATTATACAGTATCAGACAAAATATTCAAGGAAGTTTTATCTCTTGTCCCACATATAATTGATCCGCATCTTCTAAATGATTCAGCGCAATGACCTCACTGAATTTAGAAATGCTGCCATAATATTTTTTGCAGATGCCCATGACCGTATCCCCATTCTGAACCGTATAAGTTTCATACGCAGCGCCAGCCTGTACATCCTGTGCTGCTTCTGTCTGTACCTGCGGTGCTGTATCTGTTTCCTCAGCCTGTCCATTCTGTACCTGTCCACTGCCTGCATGATTAATTTCCGGATTTGCGGCTATACTGCTCTGACCGGAAGGCTGGGTATCCGGCATGACTCCCTCTGTCTGTACCGGTGGCTGCTGCACATCCGTCTGTGCAGACTCTGCCTGCCGGGTCGGATATACATTTCCATCCAGTTTATTTACCGATACAACGCCTCCGGCTGTATCCTCCCCCTCACTGCCATTGTCATTCATGTTGGACATCTGCAATGCAATACTGCTTAATGACTGATCCAGATTTTTCATTTTTTCATAGCTGTTCATCAGGTTAATACCGATTACCAGTACCACGACCACCATAAATGAACTGATACCGTACATAAAAACGGCATTTTTCTTTTGAAGCTTCTGTTCTTCTTTTTCGTTAATAATGGCACGGATTGATTTCATCACTTTATCTTTTTCCGGCGCCTCCACAGATTTTACACCGCGTTTTTGCAGCATATACTCCTGCATTTCATAATTCCTCTCATAAAAGCACACATAGCCTTTTTGTTTTTTCAAATCTCCGTTTTCAAACAAATAAAAATTCTCATCTTTTTCTGCCTTATTAATAAGGTACATCGTTTTCATGTTTCCCGCAAAATTATCCAGATGTACACGGCGCAGATACTGCATCCGTTCTGTTGTAACATCCGGAAGCGCAGCAAACCAGCCCACAACCTGCAAATTCGGAAAATATTTCTCAACATCTGCATAAATGCCATTCCACACTTTTTCATCAAAATAGATATCCTGTCTGCCGTCTTCCCCTGAATGTCTTGCCTTAATAACCCCTTTAATAAACAGACATTTTTCTTCACCGGATTTCTGACATTCTCCGAGGAGTACCCCCGATTGTTCTTCCTGCGGTGTTCCATAAGCAATTGAACGAATATATGTAAAAGCATAATCTTCTATATAAATTTTGCGGTCTGAACTGACATCTCCAATCTGCTTAATGTTTTTTGGTCTTCTGATTGCCGTATTTTTTTCATTTTTTTCGTTTTTCTCTTTTGCTTCATCATCTCCATTACAAATTATTTCTATCATAGCGGCTCCTCCTTTTGCCATACAGTATCTATCCTGCATATTATCACTGATAAAACAAAAATCTTATCACATTTTGTCACCCGCTAAAATTTTTTCTGTTTTTCTTTTTTTCGCCGCATAAATTTTTCAAAAATTACATACATTAAAGTTATATTCTCTATGTGAAAGGACGACTTTTATGATTCATTACTTTGACGCTTCCCGCTTAACTGCTGTTGATTCGATATGTTTCCACCTGAATATACTGCTAAAAAAATATGTACTTCCCGGTCAGCCTGTCATTGTAATGTGCATTGGCAGCGACCGTTCTACCGGTGACAGTTTAGGTCCGCTTGTCGGCTATAAGTTGTCTAAATTTACGTTTGAAAATGTACATGTTTACGGCTGTCTGCAGTCACCGATTCATGCAGCTAACCTTTCTGCCGCCATTGATAAAATTCGTAGGCAACACTCGCGCCCTTTTATCATCGCCTTAGATGCATCTCTTGGCAAAAAAGAACACATCGGTTTTATCACCATCGGGACAGGCCCTTTAAAACCGGGACTTGGGGTAAAAAAAAAGCTGCCCGAAGTAGGAGATATCCATATTACCGGCATTGTAAACAATTCCGGCGCTACAGATCATGTCCTGCTTCAGACAACCCGTTTATCCATGATTATGACACTGGCAGATACGATTACTGCTGCGCTGGTTCAGACATTTCTTACAAATGCTTCTCCCGATACACTGCAAGTGCCTGCGCAACCGTTGCTGCACCGCCAGATATCATAACCTGTTTTAATTCCGTCAGTTTTTCAACTGTCACATATTCTTTCCCAAGATATGCTTCATAATTCGATGAAATATAGATGCGCTGTTCCTTTATCAGATTTTCCAGCTTTAAGTTCTCGGCTGATTTTTTATCCAGCTCTGCCTTCATTGCATTAATCCGCTCATTCTCCCTGCCTTCGATTTCTGCAATGATATCCGGCTTCACCGTCATTTCAAAATCTTCCAGCGCCTTTTCCTTTTCCTGTTCAATACGCTTCATATCTTCTCGGATTTCGTTCATTTTGTCATCGAACTCATGAAGTCCATACATTTCTTCATTACTGTCCGTTTTGATATTTTTTGCAATCTTCTTCATCTTTTTGTGGTTGCTGCGTATCTGTTCTTTGAGTTTTTTTGCCATGTCAATCGTTTCCGCATGACGTACAAGCGTCTTTTCCACAATCATCTTATTGGTAAAGGACTGGATTAAAATTACTACAACATAGTACAAAATCATTCCCCACAACGGAAACTGTGGTATTACGCTTAACAAAAAAGGAACTGCCGCATATACTAATGCGATACACAACAGGTAAATCAATACATCTGTCATGCGCTTTGTTCTGTAAAGTGCAATATAAATGCGGCTGTTACAAAACATCGGTATGTTTTCCTGTGCAAATGCATCTTTTACCTGATTTTTTAATGCTTCATTTTCCTTATGGATATGTGCTGTTTCCGCGGCAATGCGTTCTTTTACGCCTGCCAGCTTTGCTTTATCCCTCTTGTTTTGGACTTCCTTTAACTTTTCCCTGTCACCTGCGATTGCCTTGTCAAAGCCTGCGCAGACTGCATCCGAACTATCTTTGACTCTGCTGTCAATTTCATCCTGTACAGCCTGCTGTGCTTCTTTTGTGTTCTTTGCAATATCCCCGATGCTTTCAGCCAGTCTGCCCTGCCGCTCGATGGTTTCTTTATGCACATTTAAATCATTTATCATCTGGTCAAGAACATTTACATCACCAGCCAGTATATTCTGCTCTGCCATCATTTTCTCCATTCTTACACGTTACTTTATGGATAAAACGTCTATTACTGATGGTTCCGATAGAAATTAATCAGACATCCATCAAGAATAATCTGTCTTTCATCATCTGTAAGTTCACCAAGACGCAGTGTAAATTCTTTCATTTCTTTATTTACAACATATGCCTTTACTTCCGAAGTCTTTTCCTTTACTGCCTTTGCAATTTCAGGAATAAAGATATAATCTCCATTTGTAAACGGAAGACCGCCTTCATCAATAATAAATGGAAGCATACCCCAGTTAATCAGATTTGAACGGTATCTCTTTGTAGCGTATTCATTTGCGATATTTGCCCATCCGCCGAGAACCTTCTGACAGGATGCTGCCTGTTCTCTTGCTGAACCGTCGCCCGGTTTTACCGCAAAGATAGTGCTTCCGACACCGACATTTTCCTTACATACGTCATAAGTTTCTTTAATCTTGTGCATAATATCACGCAGCTCCGGTAAAGCTTCGCCCATGCACTGTCCGGCTTCTCTTGCTTTTTCTGCCTTCTGTACTTCCTTTGCACGGCCAACATATGCTGGGTCTTTTCTGGATAATGCAAACTCCGCAAGTCCTAACGGGTTAGAACGGAACGAAGAAGTTTCTCCGGAAGGAATCAGTTCATCTGTTGTTGTAACAGGGTCGTGAATTTCTGAAACCACTTTAATAATCAGATTTTCAGGTAATGCAACCATTTCCGGCCAGTCTTTGATGTTTGGTCCAAACTGGATTTCCTGATCCGGATCTGCAACACCCTTGCTGTCAAATACGCGGTTTGCATAAATTGTCTTATCAAAATGATAGGTCGGACCTGTAAATTCCACATCACAATCCGTTGCTGCTGTAAGATACCCCTTATTGGCTGCTGTTGCCGAATAGAACGTGCATCCATTAATGCAACGGAAGCAATCTGTCCCTTCTGCAGCTTAGAACCTTCTCTGTTCGGGAAGTTTCTTGTAGAGTGTCTGATTGAGAATGCGTTATTTGCCGGTGTATCACCTGCGCCGAAGCACGGTCCGCAGAATGCTGTCTTTACGATTGCACCTGTTGCCATTAAGTCCGCAAGTCTTCCGTTCCGTGCAAGTTCCATATAAATCGGTGTACTTGCCGGATATACACTTAATGTAAATTCGTCTGCACCGATAGAACGTCCTCTTAAAATATCTGCTGCCGCACAGATGTTTTCAAAACCACCGCCTGCACAGCCCGCGATAATACCCTGATCCACATACAGTTTACCGTCATGAATCTTGTCTGTCAGCTTAAAGTCTACCTGTCCGTCTAAGCTGACAAGAGCCTTCTTTTCACAGTCGTGGAGGATATCTTCAAGATTTGCATTGAGCTCATCAATTGTATATGTATTGCTTGGATGGAACGGCATTGCAATCATCGGCTTAATCTTGCTTAAATCAACCTTTACTACACCATCATAGTACGCAACACTGCCCGGATTGAGTTCCTTATAGCTTTCGCTTCTTCCGTGAATATCATAAAATTCCTGAATCTTTTCATCTGTTCTCCAGATAGAAGAAAGACAGGTTGTTTCAGTTGTCATAACATCAATACCGATTCTAAAATCTGCGCTTAAATTAGAAACACCCGGTCCTACAAATTCCATAACCTTATTCTTTACATAGCCGTTTCCGAATACCGCACCGATAATTGCAAGCGCAACGTCCTGAGGTCCTACACCCTTTGCCGGTTCTCCTGTCAGGTAGATTGCCACAACACCCGGCATATTAATATCATAAGTCTTATTCAGCAGCTGCTTAACAAGTTCCGGACCGCCTTCACCCATTGCCATAGTACCTAATGCACCATAACGGGTATGACTGTCAGAGCCTAAAATCATCTTACCGCCTTCTGCCAGCATTTCTCTTGCAAACTGGTGGATAACTGCCTGATGAGGTGGTACATAAATTCCGCCGTACTTCTTTGCACAGGTCAGACCAAACATATGGTCATCTTCATTAATTGTTCCACCAACGGCACAAAGACTGTTATGACAGTTGGTTAAAACATAAGGAATCGGGAACTTTTCCAATCCTGATGCTCTTGCTGTCTGTATAATACCGACAAATGTAATATCATGGGATGTCATTTTATCGAACTTAATCTTTAACTTGTCCATGCTGCCGGAAGTATTATGTGCATTTAAAATACCATAGGCAATTGTATTCTTTGCTGCTTCTTCCTTAGAAGGTGCTGCGTTCCCCAGCTTTGCTGAGAGTTCTGCTGCTGCATTGCTGCCATCTTCAATGATTTCTGTACCATTTAAAAGATAAGCGCCGCCTTTGCTTAATTCAATCATTCTCTACCTCTTTCCTGTCAGTTGACAACTTCATATCTATTATTTTACTATCAAAATCTTTTTTGTGCAAGACCTTACAGACCTGCTGCAATTTTTTCCTTTAATTCGTTGATTTCATCAGCGTCTGCTTTGCCCGGAGTCCAGCCAATGTTTACGGTATCGCCCTTGTATCTTGGAATAATGTGCATATGGAAATGAAATACTGTCTGTCCTGCAATTTCACCATTATTCTGTACAATATTTAAACCTTCACAGCCCAGTGTTTCTTTCATTGCCTTTGCGACTTTTACCGCTACCTGAAATACATGTGCTGCTGTTGCATCGTCCATTGAGTAAATGTCATCAAAATGATTCTTCGGCAGAATCAGTACATGACCTTTTGATGCTGGATTCAAATCAAAAATCACTTTTACTACATCATCTTCATATAATGCATTGGTTGGAATATCCCCATTGCTTAACTTACAAAATATGCAATCGTCTTTTTTCATCGTCCTTACCTCCATAAAATTTGTAACTTTTTGTCGAAATCCTTTTGTTTACAGGATTCTTCAACAAGTATATACTTTACTATGATAACGTAAACCAGTATTTATCGCAATGTATTTTTACACCAAACACCGATAAACCTGAAATTATTTCCCAAAAGCACCTGCAAAACAAGGAGAAAAGTAATAATATGAACAAAGAAGATTCTTTTTACATGGACACATTAGAAAAAACACAGCCTGAAACCTTTGATTTTATCAATCATCTCTCAGAACAGTGCCACAGTGAACTTTCCTTTGCTTCTCACGAAATCAATAACCAGCTCTCGTTTATCAGGAGTTCCTATCAGCTGATTTCCAAAAAACACCCGGAAATCAAAGACTTTCCGTTCTGGGCAGAACTGGGCGATGCTGTAAACCACATCATTTCTTATATGGAACGCACCGGTCTGTACCGTTATAGTTTTAAATATGTTCCTGCAAAATTAAATCTTACGGAATTTCTTTATTCACTACCTGATGTCTTTGATGAACAATTCCCAAACCGCGCAAATGCCTTTCAGTTTGATACGGATACACGCAATATCTTTATCTGTGCCGATTCCAAACGACTGTTGTCCGCATTTTTGGAACTGCTTTCCAATGCCGCCGAAGCAGACAATTCCTACGGCAGTATACAGATTCATTCCCATGTCAATGCCTGTGGTCATACGGTGACAGTATCTGTCACCGGAAAGGGCAGTCTTTCTGAAATTAATCCAAGTGAAATGCAGACCAATCCGCTGATTGATGCTGATGCACCGCTGACCGCACAGCTTAGCACTCCATTTTTCAGCACAAAAGAAAATCACGCCGGTCTTGGTCTGTCCATTGTAGCCCAGGTCTGCCACACACATCACGCAGGATTTGAACTTTACAGCCGGAACGGCTTTACAACTGCCGGCATCACTTTTCCGATTCTTGCAATGGATGATATGCGTAATACCATTTAAACACAAGTTTGGGTCTAGGCGGTAAAAGTAAATAATTCATCTAACATACGAAGTGTTTTTAAATTACCTCTTGCTGTCATCTCACCTGTCATAAAGGCTTTGTGGAATGAACTTCTTCCGTCAATCAATTTATCAAAAGTATCTTTATCCATTCTGCAGATTACATCTGCTGCCGGATTTTCACCAAATGATACATTGACCCGTCCGCCTGACGCATCAATCAGAATATTCTTGTTCTTATCTGTAATTGTCAGCATATACGAACTGTTAACACGGCACTGCGGATTAACATGCTGCATAAAAGAATCAATATAATAATGATCCCCGCCGTTTTTCTCATCGGTCAGCAGTTCTTTGTATATGCTTGCAAGTGATTCAATATCTTTTTTCTGTGTCTGTACAAATTCATCGTCTGATGCATACTTTGACAGCTGTTCACTTTCCTGTGGTGTAAAATTAATCGTATCTTTAATAACATTATTTTTAATTGCCTGGCTGCTTGTCGGCAGTCCTTTTCTTTTCTGTGAAACTGTTCTGTAGATTGTTTCCGCATAATTTTCGATAATCCCCACATAATCTGAATTAAATTCAAATTCCGTCGTATCATCTACATAGGCATTCAGCGCCGGTGCTACCCGTCCGCCGATAATTTCCCACGAATTTGCAAGAGCAAGCGAAACCTCACGTTCGCCATATGTCTTTGCCATAACAACCGGGAACATGTAGACCTTTCCAATCTGGTCCTTATCCCCATACAGCCAGCAGGAATCCAGAAAACTCTGCATATATCCACCCATTCCAAGCCATTCAACTGTTGTTGCCAGTACGACTGCATCTGCTTCCGTGACTGTCTGTGACAATGTCGTAATTGTATTTTTCATCTCGTAGAGATTGTATCTTGTAACATTTACATTGAGTTCTTCTAATACTTCCTGGATTTTACCCATTACAAAAATTGTAGGGTCATCTACCATACCCCTGCCGCCATAATAAATATTAACTTTCATCAAATTCTCCATTCCTGAGCGAACCTGTCACAATGCATCCATGAAAAAACTCCGCCCGTTTTTCATCTGCCATCAGGGCTATCTGCTTTCGCCCAAAAACAATATAGCCAACATCAAGTTACTGCTTTTAAATGCAGCACAACTATGGAGAATATAGCATAAATACTAGCTTTTTTCAACCTTGTACAGGAGGTTTGCAAAACCTACCATATCTCCGTCAGATAAAAGCTGCCGTTCCTTTGGCAAAAGCCGCCTGCCGTTTAAAAATGTGCCGTTTGTAGAGTTCATATCTTCCAGATAGAAAGCACCGTCTTCCCTGTAAATACACGCATGAAGCCTGCTGATTAATTCACTGTGAATCACTATACTGCAATATGCCGCCATATTTCCGATTGCACACGGAAATGTATCCGGCAAAAGGCGTTCTTCATAATAGCTTTCCAGTTCCTGTCCGTTTTGAAGCACCAGTGTAAGATTCAGATCTTTCTTTTTCTGCAGATAATCGGAAAGCAGTATCGTATTGCTTCCCGCTGCTTCTTTTGGAGGTTCATACGGTTTCTGCCCTTTTTCATTATTTTTCGGCTCTTCTTCCTCCTCAGGAACAAATGAATATTTCTTTTCCTGTGTAAGCTGCGTAAGTTCTCCCATTTCTTTTAATTTTTTTCTTTTTTTCTGCAGGAAAACACCTCCCGCACAACCTGCCAGAATTAAAAAGACACAAAAATATACGCTCATATCAATAACTGCCATTTCCGGAAACAACAGCACTGCTGCCGCATAAACCGTCAGTACTGCACAGATACCTATACCCACTTCTATTCCCCATATCTTGTGAACCGGCTGCTTTTCTTCTTCTGTCACTACACGCTCCGGTGCAACCTCTTCAATTACTACCGGTTCATCCTGCTGTATATGCGGAAATTCAATTGTCTTTTCTTTTTCCGGTGAATGACTGCTTTCTTTTGTAAGCTGCTCCAGACAGTGTATTTTATAATTACCGTCTATAATTTTCTGATAGATTTCATAAACTCTCATCTGATTCTTACAATCTGTTCCATGCTGATAATGCTCCAGGATAAATTCAAACAATCCTTTTAACATCGTCTGGAATTCCCTGTTGGCATCCGGGCAGTATACATACCGTATCTCTTTATCCGATACATTCAGATACATATACTCCGGCAGAATCAAAACACAGCTGATATCCAAAAGATACATATCCACCGCTTTTGTAAGCGTATCGATACTTTTACAAATACACACAACATCTTCCCATGTCATCTTTCCAAACTCATATAGCTTTGAAAGCGGCTTTTTGAACGTGACATCATAATAATAATAAGTCTGGTTATTCATACTTCTCATACTGATATCTAACAGCCCCGGAATATCGTTATTCAACAGCATTTTAATCTGATACCCCGTTTTTTGATTTTCCATCGCCTGTATTGTAAGATAACTTGTATTATTTTCATATTCATATCCGATTTTATCCATATTCATTTCCCCGCCTATGAATCCCCCAGCATCTTTTTTACTGCCCGCAGTCTGCGGATATCATCCGGTGGATAACTTCTTTTCAGCTTTTCCTTTCTACAAATATTTTTTCCCAGTCCCGGCACAAATGTCAACTGAAACCGCGCACTGCACTCCGCCTCAATTTCTTCTCCCGTTACATGAAAGTATATATTGACATTTTCAAGCATGACTGCTTTTTCTAAAATATAGGACTGCATCTGTCCGCAAAGCTGCTGCTTTCCCGTCTGTTCTTCCCCTGCTTCTTTTAAAATATTTTTCTCTAAAATAACCGTTCCCTGAATGAGTGCATTTTTTATGATTATATTGTCATGCAGATACAGCCCTGCTCCCATTAGAAAGACAATTATCATTGTAAATAGCGGAATTAAAAATACATTTTCAAGTGTAAAAGATGCCCGCACCCTTGCCCCCGGCCTTTTAAACTGCTTCTTTGTCGCTACGCTGCTTTGCATTACAATCCCCTCCAGACTACTGCCAGAAAGACAAACGGAATGACCGGCATTGACGTCTTTTTGTCCACTCTTCCAGTCATCATCAGAATCAGCCCGCAAAGCCCCATCAGCAGTAAAGCCGCAAGAAATATGCCCAGTATACGGACAATTCCGCCCACAAGCCCCAAAAACAATATAATAATACCGTCCGCTGCTCCCAGCTGTTTTGTCCATACACAAATAAGCAGTACCATAACACCAAACAACACACCCAGAAATGTATCTGCTTCTATCGACTGTCTTAAAATGCCGGTCCGGACTGCCTGTATGGTACACACCAGTCCAAACAGCACCAGCTTCCACACCGTTACTGCCTTATATTTTAAATCCTCTGCTGCCAGCAGTCCGAGCACTGCCATAATTACACCTGCCATTTACCACTTCTCCCTCCTTCATCCTGTATTTCTTTCCGATTTCCCCTTTATCCGGAATTATATTCCGCACACTTTGAGCAGGCGCCTTTATCCTGCACTTCTGACAGTGGTACGGAAAAAATGCTTCTTTTTAAGCCACTGCAGTTTTTATCATAATGGTACTTTTCTCCATAATCTGTAATATAAATACCGCTGCCGCTTCTTTTTCCACACCGTTCACACAGATAATACTTTGCCCCGGAACTGTTACGCGCTGTATCCAGCTGTTCCTGTGTAATCTGCCGTATGGACGGATTCAGGTATGTACACTGACGGCTCTTGTGATAAACGGTTCCCTGCGCCGTAATATACACCCGCTCTTTACTGCCGTCTGTATCCGCAAAATCTTCTCCTGATGTCTGCCCCAGCCACGCTGCACTTGAACACTGCTGGGTAATGTCTACCGTTCCAATGCCAAACACATCAAACGGATTATTTAACTGATATGACACTTTTATGCTGATTTCATTATTAAATTGTTCTGAAAATCCTGCATAAACCCGTATGCCGGACTGTCCCCGGCTGATTCTGTTCTGACTTATATACTCTCCGGGCAGACTGCTTAATAAATACTGCTTTGCAAGCGCCGAAGTCACTGCTTTTTTAGCTGCTGCACCAGAAAAACGCTCTGTCCTTTCTACTGCATAAGCATATGCTGCAAGCTGTCTTGTACTGTTATACATTGCCTTATACATTGTGCTTTTAATTCCTATAATCTGAATAACATAAGCAACTGCCAGCACCGCATAGATATAGAGTGGAATAACAAGTGACGCTTCCACTGTTGCAGAAGCCGGTAAAAACACCCTTTTACTCCGTTTTGGCGCAAATACAGTCAGAACTATCCGTTTATCCTTTTCTTTTTTATTTTTCTTAAATTGATGTACGGTAATAAAAGGGCATGTCTACCACCTCCTGCCTGTGTGTTTTATCCGGATTTTAAATTCCCATATTTTAACCGTAATGATAACTGCACGTTTTTTCATAGCTGTGCGGTATTGTTCCGATTTTAAAAGCCGCCCTGCTTTGTGCACCGTAAATATAGTTTTTCAGGCGAAAGTCCGTATTTCCCAGTTCTATCATTCTGATTTCCATGGCTGACATTGTCCGGTAATATTTTTTTTGTTCATTTTGCAGTAAAAACAGCATTTTTAAATATTCTTCATATGACAACCCTTTCTCATCACTGTATTCCTGGTTCAAATCCATAGACAGCAGTTCCTGTAAGGACAGCTTCCAATTTTGTCTTGTCTTCACCGGTTCAATGCTGCCGCCCCGGTACAGCTGTTTTAATTCCACAATACTCTCCCCATATGCCCATACACCTAAAATGACATACTGCGCCGCTTTTACTGCAGCCATATTTCCTGTAAATCCGACCAGCGACGTAGCAACTGCATAAGCTTCTGCCTTTTTTTCTGAATCGGTAAGCAGATATGCCATATTCACGCCTTCACGCATCAGGGACAGTTCTGTCATTCCCTGCTGTAAGTTTTCCTCATCAGAGGTTTTTCCGTATAAAATATACTCAAGCATATAATCAAGCTGCTTCTGCGTTTGTGTTTCAAGTGTTTTATCTTCTTTGAGATAGTCTGTATACGATGCAAATTCCATAAACAGATATTCGTTGTATAAAACCTTATTGGAGATACTTTCTGATTTTTTCTGCGCCCCGCGCTGATATAATGTATCTGCAAGATTTTCATAAGCGATTTCTTTATCCGAAACCTGCTGACCCGTTATCCGTTCCACCATTGTGCTCTTTAACTGCTTGAATACATTCCGCACACTTTTTAATCCTTCTGTATTCTGCGGCACATTGATTGCTGAATACTGTGAAACCAGTTCTTCTCCATTCAAATCCGGCAGACATTCTTCCAGATTGTAAAGCACCTCCTCTGCCTGCATACTGTTTTCCTGTGTAAGTTCTTTTGGCAGGCCATGCATCTGCTCTCTGACTGTCTCTATCCCCTCTTTGTCTGCATAGAGTGCATTTTTAACTGCTTCTATATCACACTGCCCGTTCCTGTCATCATTCCTGATAAAAGAATCTATGTCCTGCATCAGCCCATTATATAAATCATCACTGAACTGTTCTTTTTTTTGCTCTGCCTTACTTTTACAAAATTCTGCCTGCTTTTGTACCTTTTCCCGCTGGTTTTCATACACTTCTGTCGTTCCAGTGCCGCCTGTATTTTTTCCTGTATTTCTTCCAGTTCGTTATTTAATGCGGTCCGGTTTCTTTTATAAAAATCCTGTACATCCTGTGGTTCTTCCTCGTCTGATACTTCCTCATATAGATTGATATCCTCTTTTACATCCGACACATACTGCAGTGCGTTATCCACAGAAATTTGTCCGGTCCGTTCTATTATCCCCAGCACCGCTTCCTCTTGTTCACAAAATGTTTCCTCACATTTTCCGATTTCCTGTGTTATTTCATTAAGGGCTTCCGACTGCTTCTTCTGCTTTTCCAGCTCCTGCTGCTGTAAAATTTTTTCCTGCGGTATATTGTATACACCATACTTCATGTAAGACAGAATTTCCTGATTGATACATTCCCCGCCGTCATCCGTCATATAAGTAAATGAATCCAGACTGCCCGCAGTCACACGTGTCCGGCTGCCCGGCTGTACATTTTCCTGTCCGGCTGCGGTCTGTGTATTTTTCTTTAAATACTGTAAAAATACACTTTGTAACTGTTCACTTTCCTGCAGGGCAAAGATATCAAATTCTTCCAGTAATTCACTGGAATACCCTGCAAATACAGCTTCCATGGAAAGCACTGATGCCATTTCCACTCTTACCCGGCCGGCAGACACTGCCGCTGACCGGATACAGGTGCAAATAAGTGTTATGACAAGAAAAACTGAAAGTGCCGCATAAACTGTAATCTGTGCTTTTACTTTTTTGTTCATCCGGTCTGCACTCCTATTTAAATTACCTTTGCCTGCGATGATATCTTTTTTAAGATCGTGTTTACAACGCTTGTAATCTCTTTCTTAAAAATCGCCACAAGGCTCACCAGTACTACGATAATGAGTATGATTTCTACTACTCCCATACCATCCTCCTCTTTTAAAAATGTTTTAAATCCCCGTTTCATAACTGCTCCTTTCCGCCGATTGGCCTATGTTTATTTTAAAATGTCTGAAAAGACACTATTGCCGGAAACATCAGCATCGCCATTACTGTCATCAGCATAAGAATCATTGGAAACAGGAGTTTTGTCCCTGCTTCTTCACCTTTTTTCTTTGCCAGATTTTTATGCTGCTCAAATGCCGACTGCGACTCCTGCTCTAAAAGCTTTAAAATATCTGTCGTACCTTTTTTTACATTCTGGGACAAAAGCGATGCCAGTTTTAAGTATTCTTTTGTATCACACCTCCTTGCAAACCGCTCATATGCGCTTCGTTCCGGGACTCCCGTATTCATCTCTGCACAAGTTCTTACCATTTCTTCATAAACATACCTTTTTCCACCACATGGTTTTTTCTGATAATCACCGGCAATTTTTTCCCATGCCCTGCGAATCGTCATTCCCGCTCCTGCAAGCAGTACCAGCTTTGAAATCACTTCGGCATAGTCATACGTAAGCTGCTCCTTTCTTCTCTTTTCAGCCTGCATCTTCTGTTCTTTTTTACGAAAGCTTAATAACAGCGGTACAAGCAGCAGTCCGCATAATCCTAAAATGCCGGATTTCTGTACCGGACTGCTCTGATAAGTTACCTTCATGCCGTGTATGGTATCCGGCAGTGTCAGCACCTCCTCTTGTGAGTTCTTTTCAAGCTGTGTCAGTACATTTACAATTCCTGTCTGCTTTTGTTCTGCCGTATCATACTGTGCTTCCCATACAACTGCCTCTATCGGATATTCACACCGGTACTCTCCGTATTTTAATATCAGAACTAACCGGACTGTTTCTTTTTGTCCCGGCTCAAATTCTGTATTGTACACGGTTCCATCTGTATCAATAACCGCAGTATCCTCTGAATACCACTCTGCCGTTACCGGATAGTCCTGTGATTCTGTCACAAGTTTTAAATTCTGCCGCACACAGGAAAGACTTTCATTGCCGGAAACCATTTCCTGTAAAATCTGTTCATACACTGTATCAAAAATACCTTCTATCTGCTGTGCATCATACTGTCTGGGTGATACCTCCAGTTCCACCAAAAAAGGCTTTTCCTCTCCTTCTGCAAGCACCTCCAGTTCGATATTGTCTGCACTGTCTGTATAATCCGGCCGTACAATTGTCTGTGTCTGCGACTGCTCTTTCCCGCCTGTCTTTAAAACTGCAATACAGAGTATCCCCGCCAGCACTGCCGCATACAGCATATAACCTGACTTTCCGGATTTTACTTCTGTCTTAAACTTATACTTCAATTTCGACAATTTTTCCTGCAATATAATCCGCTCCTATATATACCATAAGAGAAATACTCATCATCAGCACACCTGCCGGATTTCCGTATAATGGGCAGATAAAATCCCACGCTGTCAGTTTCATATACCCCAGCAGAAAAAACGGAACGGCACTCATGACCTTCTGTTCCATCTTCTTTCCGCTGATGATGGTCTGTATTTCATTATAGGTTTCATTCTTTTCACGAATGGTTTCTGCCGTATGACGGATAATTGCAATTAAATCACCGCCATACCGTTTGGCATACCGGAATACTGCCGCAAAATACTCAATGTCTGCGACTCCGCTTTTTTTAGCGAATTCCTCTAAAACATCTTCGATATTTTCATTTCTCTCCAGACGATTGATAATTCTTTGGAATTCCGTAACGATTTCACTGTTTTCCCCATATAAAAGACGCATTTCCACAATTGCTTCTTTCCACGCATTTTCTATGGAGTACCCTGAATTTAAAGAAAAAGCCACTGACTGCATTCCGTCCTTAAACTGCATTTTCAGCCGCTCCCTGCGCTGTTTATGCAGTTCTTCCGATTTGATTTTTAAACGGAAATGCAAATACGGACACAACACTGCTGCTGCCAGTAAATTGTGATAAAAGATATCAGCTGTTATCAATAACAAACCAATGCCAGACAGGGTAATCTTTAAAAAATCCCTTAAAGAAATGTCATAACGTCTGTAAATCCATGCGGCTGCGGTACTTTTCTTAATATCCGGTAATTCCTGCTGCAGCCATTTTGGCATTGTTTTCCAGCGTTTCCGCCCTTCGTACCAATTTTCCTTCCACTTTTCCATCTTCTCCTTTCCCCTGCTCCTCAAATTCATAAATTGTCCGGAGCGGAATCTCTCCATTCTGTAAATTTAAAACTTCTGCAATCTGCAATACTTTTCTTGATTTATCGCGCATTCTTCCCAGATGTACAATCAAATCAATTGCTGATGCAATCTGCTGTTTAACGGCTGCCGACGGCATATCCATTCCCATAAGCACCATTGTTTCCAGTCTGGAAATCATATCTTTTGCACTGTTGCTGTGTCCCGTGGAAAGACTTCCGTCATGACCCGTATTCATTGCCTGAAGCATATCAATTGCCTCTGCCCCGCGGATTTCACCAACAATAATCCTGTCCGGACGCATACGCAGGCTTGCCTTTAACAAATCCCGGATAGTCACTTCGTTTTTCCCCTCTACATTGGCATTTCTTGCTTCCAGCCGCACAAGATTTGCTGCATTTTTAATCTGTAATTCTGCTGAATCTTCTATGGTAATAATGCGTTCATCTTTGGGAATAAAATTAGACAGTGCGTTTAAAAAGGTTGTTTTCCCACACCCTGTACCTCCGCTGATAAAGATATTGTAACCTGCACGCACCGCTTTTTCCAAAAACTGTGCCGCCTCTTTGGTTATTGCTCCCATACCGGTCAGGCGTTCTATGGTCAGCGGTGTGTCGTAAAATTTACGAATTGTAATGACCGGCCCGTTTAGCGCAACCGGCGGCAGTACAATACTCACTCTTGAACCGTCCTCCAGATGGGTGTCCAGTATCGGAACAGATTCGTTTACCAGTCTGTTTGACACTGCCGCAATCCGCTGTGCCACATCACTTAACCGCGCCTTATTTTCAAAATGCTTACTGCACCGTTCCAGTCTGCCGCACCTTTCCAGAAAAATATCCTGCGTTCCGTTGACCATAATCTCTGTAATGGAATCGTCTTCCAAAAGTTCCTGTAATACATCCAGTCCACGGATTGCGGCAAATATTTCTCGGTGGATACTTTCCCGCTCCTCAAGCGCAAGCTGTATATCCTGTTTCTGTCTGATCTTCTCATCAATTATCTGTCCGAGCCGTTCATCGGAAATTTCTTCTCCGCAGTCTAACTGTTCATAAATTTCACTTCTGATTCCATCTGTTGTTTTACGGATTTTTTGCTGCCTGTCCTGTAAATAATGTCCTAACAAATCCATTCATTTCTTCTCCCTCCCTGCTTCCAATGTACGCCGCGTTAAATTGCAGATTATTCTGCGGCAGTTCCACTTTTTCAATCCGGTTCCACAAATGCTCCATTCCTGCCATCAGCAGATACTTTTCAAATGCCTGCACCTTTCTGACCGAAATATAATCCTGCCGGACCGGCATATAGACCCTGCTGCACGCAAAAATCATTTTCCACTGTGATGCGACCGCAGACGAAATTTCCAGAACAACTTTCTGATAGCCGCACTCCTTTGCAATTTTCAAGAAAAATTCCGTCAGTTCCTGTGTCTGCATACTGCTGATATCCTGCGCAAATTCCACCGGCGCAATATAATCAAAACCCGGCAGACTCACAATCATCTGTTTCATCTGTTCTGTCACTTTTGCACCCGCGTTTCTGTAGTAATATATCATATCTGATAAGTTTTCCCTGTCCTGTGCGGCAAGCACTTCTTCAAGCCCTGAAAATGCTTCCAAATTACAATACAGTGTTCTGCCGCTTTCTGCCATTACCTGTGTCAGACTCAGTGCAAACGCACTACGCAAAGGTTCATAGACCGGAGAATATACGCCTATCAGTTCAACATCTTCCTGCTTTTGTTCTTTTCCGCCCAAAAACTGGATAATTTCCCTTAAAATTGAATCTGCCGGCTGGTATTTGTATATTTCCCGCACTTCTGCGGTATTTCCGGATTTATTTTCCCCTGCTGTCTTTTGTTCTTCTTTCAGCACCAGCATTTTTTTTGCTTGTTTTTCACATGGCTTTTCTGCGCCGTATTCACAGCACGTTTCACTGACAACCATCATATCTGCCGTATGATGCTCCAGATAAATCTCCATTTCATCTGCACGGGTAAATAACTGAACGCCAAACGGCAGATTTTTATGTCTGCTGATGGCACACATCAGCCGCTTTCCATACTGCTCATCCGTATCAAAAATAATACAATTTTCCTGCACACCCACCTTCTCCTTTCCGCTATTTCTCTGCTTCCTTATCTTTTTACTCCGTTGTCTTCTCTCACCCCGCCTTTTACTCCTCTGTTTTCCCCTGCTGTCTTGTGCTCCTCTTACTTTTTGTGACTGTGTTATTAAAACATAACCACCCCGTTACCAGCTCCGCCGCAAAAACTGCTGCTCCAAAATGCATAACATGCAGACGGACTGATGTACAATTCATCACATTCATTTCACGTTTTTTAAGCTTTCCACTTAAAATCCCTGCAAGCCCCATGCCGGATGCGATTAAAAATGCAAGCACCGTAATCTTCCAGACCGGTCTGCCCCATATAAATCCTGTCACGGCAAGGAGTTTTACATCCCCTGCTCCGATACCTCCAATCAGATAAACCATATACAATACACCCAATACACTAAATCCCGCTGTCAGTTGTTCTGCACACACACCTCCCATCATCCACTCATACGCCATACATCCTGCTGCCCCGAGTAACCCCACTAAAATCTGCCGGTTGCCGATTTTAAAATTCCGCAGATCCTGAACCATGGCGCAAAATGCCAGTAACAATGCCATACCTGCACGGATTTCCGGTAAATACGAAACCATCCAGTTCCTCCTTAAAAATTTTTCCTTTTTTTGTATATTCAGACGGCTGTCTGTCTATACTGAAAATATAATATAGTCGTCGATTATATTTGCAAATCATTCTATTAACGAACTATAAAGTGAGGGATTCTTAGTGAAATTATTAAAAAAGAATAATAAGCCTGTCACGCAGGAAAACCAGTACCTCTTGCAGGAAATCGCCCTGACAAAGAGAGCTTTAAGCGCCGCTTATTCAAACTTTGACAACGCTACCGACCCGGATCTGATTGACTGCTATATCTATCAGGTCAACTCCGAACAGAAGCGTTATAAATATCTTCTGCAAAAAGCAAAAGAATATGAAAAATCATCTGCAAAGACTGTTCATATCGCAGATGTATGATGTATTGTATGGGTATAATACACCATTTTAATCTATTTGTCAATACTTATTCTTATATTTTTAGAGTATATTATAATCATAGGAATTTTGTACACTAATCCGTATTTCTGAATGACTTTGTGACACAGGAGATTTCTCATCTGCCATCAGAGAGATTTGTTTTCGCTCAGAAACAAATCCCTGCATGAAAAAAGGACAGATACACCGTATCTGTCCTGATTTATCCTATTACCGTTCCGTTGTTTCTTCTTTTTCCAAAAGCTCCAGCGCTTCTTTTTCATCGGTTTCCTTCCGGGAAATCTTTTTTCTTGGCTTTCCGTAAAAATAAAGGCTGCAAAGTCCCGCAAGCAGGCCGCCCACAAGCGGTGCCACAAGAAATACCCAGACCTGTGAAAGAGCCTTTACATCACCAAAAACTGCCTTTACAAAGGCTGTACCAAAGCTTTTTGCCGGATTGATCCCTGCGCCTGTAAGTACCAGTCCAAACAGTTCTGCCATGCAAAATGCCATACCGGCTACCAGCCCTGCCACATTTTTGTACGCTGTTTTCGCCGTCACACTAAGAAATGCCAGCACAAAGACAAATGTCAAGAGCAGCTCCGTAACAAATGCACCCCAGACATTAATTTTTAAGAAAGCCGATGTATCTGCATAACCATTTGTGCCAAGTCCGACCAAATCATATCCATAGGACTGATACTGGGATATTACCTGTGCGTCAAATGACTTTGACAATCCATACAGGGCAAATGCCGCTGCAAGTGCGCCAAACACCTGTGATACCACATAACCCATAAAATCCACGACACTGAGCCTTCCGGCAATCAGCATGCCCGCCGACACTGCCGGATTACAATGTGCTCCCGATACCGTGCCAAAAACGTATAACAGCACCGCCACCGTAAAACCGGCTGTCAGCGCAATGCCGACAACACCGAGATACCCCGCATATCCACCCGTGAATGAGACTGCCCCGCATACCATAAATGTCAGGATAAATGTGCCGAGAAATTCTGCCAGATATTTTTTCATTTTCCTGTAATCCTCCATTTTTTATTTTTAACTCATCAGGCGTGCCAGAAAAACACTTGCTGCAATTCCCGCTGCTGTCGATACAAGTGCTCCCGCAAGCGTCCACCGCGTCTTTCGCACCTTTGCCGCCAGAAAATAGACCGACATTGTATAAAATATCGTTTCTGTACAGCTCATCATAATGGATGTAATCAGTCCTATGTAAGAATCCGTTCCATATTCCCGGAACAAATCCAGTGATAACCCCGTTGCCGCCGAAGAACTGAACATTCTGACGATAATCAGAGGAATCATCTGTGAGGGAATCCCAAACGGGTCTGTCAGTATTCCGATCTTTGCGGAAATCCACGCAAGGAAACCGGATGCCCGCAAAATTCCAACTGCCATCATCAGTCCAATCAGTGTCGGAAGAATGGACACCACCGTTTTCATGCCGTCTTTTGCACCTTCAACAAATACATCATAGACATCCGTCTGATGTATGATTCCGTCCACAACCACATAAAAAATAATGAGTGGAATAATAAATGCGGATACTGCAACGATAAATCCCATGAAACCACCGTCATTTTGTACATTATTATAAATATATGACGTCAGTACAAATGTTATGCCGATTCTTTTCCCCTGCCATTATCTTACAAAATACAATCGCAGCCAGTGTACTGACTGTGGTCGCAAGAATTGCCGGTGCTACAATTGCCGTCGGATTCACACTGCCGTACTGGCTGCGGTATGCAATAATATTGACCGGAATCAGCTGAATCGAAGAAATATTAATTACAAGAAAGGTACACATATCTGTGCTGGCGCGGCTGTTTTCCACGTTTAACTCTGAAAGCGCTTTCATTGCACGCAGTCCCGCCGGTGTCGCCGCCCAGCCAAGCCCTAAAAAATTGGCGATGACATTGGTGGTAATATGCTGCATCGCATCGTGGTCTTTTGGTACACCCGGAAACAGCCACTGCATCAATGGCAGAATCGCTTTGGTACATTTATCAATCAGTCCTGAGCGATTGGCAATTTCCATAAGCCCCGTCCAAAGAGACATCACACCAAGCATGGTAATGCACAACGTAACCGCTTCTTTTGCCGAATCGAGCGCTCCGTCCGATACAGCTGTCATATTGCCGGTAAAAGCGCCGTATACAATTCCGATTACAATCATTGCCGCCCACAAATAATTTAACATGCTGCTCCATTTCCACATGAAATCATGAAATATACTAAATTCATCTTCAATATATGCGTAAATTTTCTGCCGCATGTCTGTTATCCGTTTATCTTTTGGTGTGTTCTTCTTTAAATTTTAAAATCATTTCTCTTGTCAGGCTGATGCCGTCATCTTCGAGTTCAAGGTCATCTGCATGGGCCCATTTCCCGACAGACAGCTCATCTTCCTGCAAGCTGATTGTATCGTCACCGTCCAGTTCGCAGAAAAATCCCGCAAGCAGCGAACCGCTTAACGCCCACGGCTGGCTCTTGTAATACCGGATATTTTTTACGTGAAGCCCTACTTCTTCCATGACTTCCCGCTCTACGGTCTGTTCCAGCGTTTCTCCGATTTCCGTAAATCCGGCAACCAGCGCATAATTTTTATATGTTCTTCCCGCATATTTGGTGAGCAATATTCTGTCCCCGTCTGTCACGCCGATAATCACCGCCGGACAAATTTTCGGGAACACCATATTGTTGCAGCACATGCATCGCACCATGCGTTCCTTTTTATCGTGTACCATCGGTTTTCCGCATCTGCCGCAGAAACGGTTGTCACGGTACCAGCCATATAAATGATATGCCGTAATCGCTGCAAATGCCCTGTATTTCGGTACAGCACTGCGGAAGATATTGACACCTAAAAAATCATAGCCGTCTAATTCGCTTTGATATTCCTCATGCACTTTCGCATCGGAAAGCTCTCCCTGAAAGCTGCCTTCCAGCACTTCTCCTTTGCGCATTGCCAGAAAATACTGGATTTCATCGACAGACAATACATAAATAAACGTGTATTTTGCCGCATCTGTCTGTGTGCAGAATTCTTCGTAATCGGGATAATAAATTTTTTCATCCTGCCATTTTGCAAGCACACTGGAACCCTCAAATAAAAGAATAATATCGCTTTTCTGCGGTGTCATCCACCTGAACTGATTGTCCAGATGACGTGGTAAAATATCCTGAATCATCGGTATTGTCCTCTCTTTATTTAGAAGTAAACCAGTTCGTCTGCCGGTGCTTCTGCCGGCTCTACCTTCTGCACATAAAGAACCGGACCTTTTTTCTTATATGCCATCTGGAACTCATATGCAATCTGTGCCGTTACTGTAATCCACTGTCTGTTTTCAAGAGAAGATATTTTATCGTAAAAGCTGATATAACCGATAAAGGAAGTATCCTCTGCACAACAGGTCATGACCTTTCTGCCCGGTACAAAATTTTTGTCTTTAAAATATTTATTTTTTAAAACCTGCCCCTTAAAGCGTACGGTTTTACCCTTATACACTTCAGGGCGCTCGGAAACGTCCATGTACCAGATGCCGTAATCGCAGTCATCGACTTCGATGACATTTGCATTGACATCATACGGAAGCTGCTCTGCAATGGACATCATATCGCCGTTTTTGTCTTCAAAGACTATCTGTACATATGAATTTAACGCTTTCATGCTTCTTCTGTAGCTGCCAAGATCCATGCCGCTGCTGCAGCGGTTAAAAATAACCATATCTACATTTTTAACCATTTCAGCCATGATGGATTTCATATTTGCCCACTGTACACCGAAGGTTTCTGCGTTCACCAGTGTAATGGACTGGTAAATCTGCCAGCCAAACGGCTTTGCAGTTCCCATTAAAAGTGCCGGGTCCCACATGCCGTTGTACTCGACAATAACAATCCATGGGTCATACTGCTTATCCAGTTCTTTTAACTTTTCTTCGGTTAAATCTTCTTTTTCAAGTACAACCATGCTCACACCGTTATCTTTGAGCATTTTTTCATCGTACTCCTCCTCGCCTTCTTCGCATACAATAAGCAGCTTATTTTTTGCTTCTGCAAACTGTCCCATCTCAATTGTTTCTGTTATAAAACGGGTCTTTCCGCTGTCTAACTGTCCGTTAATAAAAAATATCGGAATCTGGTATTCTTCTTCTGCCATATGTCCTTCCTTTCAACTCCTATCCCTGTGAATTGCCGCAGAGCTTAGGCGATTTCAAATAATGTTTTTAACGCATCTTCTTTTAATTCGGCACCGATGACACAGATTCTTCCTGTAAAATCTGCCTTGCCGTCACGGATTTCGTATTCTCCCGGTACTAAATCAAAATACATCCATGTGCCGTCCGTGCAAGGAAGCATACCTTTTGAACGCAGAATCTTACCGTATTCTTCTGTATTGGCAAGCTTCTTTAAGATGTCTTCAAGTGTTTCTTTGTCGTATTTATTCGGTGTTTCTGTACCCCAGCTTGAGAATACGTCATCTGCATGATGATGTCCTTCATGGTGATGGTCATGTCCGCAGCCACATTCGCCATCATGGTCGTGATGATGATGTTCATGTTCCTCGTGGTCATGGTCATGTCCGCAGCCACATTCCTCGTCATGTCCGTGATGGTGATGTTCGTGTTCGTCCTCATCGTGGTCATGATGGTGATGATGCTCGTGTTCATGTTCTTCATGCGCTTTTTCAGCTGCTTCTGCAAGCATTTCCAGTTCGAGGTTCGTTACGTTTTCCATGGCACCTAAAATCTGTGTACCCTCTAAGTCATCCCAAGGTGTCGTAATAATATGTGCATTGGCATTGACTGTACGAATCAGTTCAATAGCCTTCTTTAACTTGTCTTCGCTGACATTCTGTGTACGGCTTAAAATGATTGTGCCTGCATGTTCAATCTGGTTGTTGAAGAATTCACCGAAGTTCTTCATGTATACTTTTACTTTAGAAGCATCTGCTACAGTTGATGCACTGTTTAAGCGGATTTCATTTTCGATATGAAGGTCCTTTACTGCCTTAATGACATCGGAGAGCTTGCCGACACCTGACGGCTCGATGATGATTCTGTCCGGATGGTACTTGTCAACAACTTCCTTTAAAGATGTACCGAAGTCGCCTACCAGTGAACAGCAGATACAGCCGGAATTCATTTCCCTGATTTCCACGCCGGAATCCTTTAAAAATCCACCGTCAATACCGATTTCGCCAAATTCGTTTTCTATCAGAACGACCTGCTCGTCCTTTAATGCTTCTTTTAATAATTTACTGATTAAAGTGGTTTTTCCTGCACCTAAAAATCCTGAAATAATATCTACCTTTGTCATGATTATCTTCCTTTCTGCCTTTACGGCAAGTTCTAATCTTTTCCTTATCTTTTATTATACCAATGCTGTCAACTCCCCCTGTTCTTATATTCCCTAGGCTCTGTCTAAATCCGGCACCTCTTTATGTGCGGTTTTCAAAGGAAAAACGCAGTGCATCTTTCAGGCTGCCGACAGAACTGGTTAAATATAAAATTCTTATTAAATATAGTCCGAAATATACGGAATCTTGTGAAACAATACATCATCTAAATGTTCTGCAGCTTCCTCCGTGCCTTCTATCCGCTCCATTTCATACAGACGTTCTGCGGTCTTGTATCCTAAAAGCAGGGTTGTGAGTGTCGCAATGCTCATTTTTAAGGTATAATCTGCGGGTTCTTTTGTAATTTTACAGTGTCCGTCCTCAAACAGCACCGTCACCGTCTTATTATTCCATGAAAGCAGTTCATCATGCAGTTCAAACGCAATCCGCACCGGTTTTTCGTCCGGGTCGCACGGATAATTTTCAAAGAACTGCTCCACATCGACGATTCTGCCCATGCAGTACGGACGAATCATTTCGCGGATATCGCCGTCATCCATTTCAAAGGCTATCGGCTCGCTAAAATAGGTGTTTCCGCGGACTTCATCAATCATGGATTCATGCGCACGGATATACTCCCACAAGCCTTGCTGTGCCTCACGGTTTAAATAAATCATTTCTTTTATGTGCATAATGTCGGACTTGATTAGATAAACCATGTAACCGCACGGCTTATCCGCTTCATTGTAATAGACTGCCACATTGGTGTCGTCCTCGTCCCAGCGCCAGTATTCTTCCCATGCCAGCGCATTGCGGAACAGACAGCCGTGTGTGATGGAAGCAAAGGTCGAATGAAGATTCATAAAATCCGCATTTTCCCAGTCCACGCGGCGCACATAGCCCGGTGCGGTCGCTTTCGCCGGTATCTGGCGGTCCTTGACCGTATAAGAAATTTTATTGGATACAATTTCCCAGCCCAGCTTGTGATAAAGTGGAATGGAATACGGATAAAGCAGTGCGAAAGACTGTCCCTTATGCCGCATATTGGTCAAACTTTTTACCATCAGTTTTTTCATAATGCCGTGTCCCGAATACTCCGGATAGGTGCAGACACTTGTTACAAATCCGATCTGAAAAACCGTGTCGTAAATATTCATTTTGAGCGGATAAACCGCAAACTGCGAAATGAGTGTCTTTCCGTCAAAACAGCCCAGCACGTCCGCACGGTCTAAGACCGGGAATTTTGACTGCTTGATTTCATCGTCCCGCCAGCCGGTTTCTGCCAGTTCCTGTTCTGTCACCTGAAAAGCGTACCTAAGCAGTGCATTATACTGATTGACATCATCTGTTTCTGTTTTTAACGTTCGTATCTCATATTTTGTTTTCCTTGCCATTTTATCCATACCCTTTTCTTCATTTTCATAGTAAAAGCCTATGATGCAAAACACCACAGGCTGTTATCATACCCTATATTACATTTTAAATCTGTATCCGACACCCCAGATGGTTTCAATATACTGCGGCTTTGACGTATCATACTCAATCTTTTCACGAATCTTTTTGATATGCACGGTAACGGTTGCAATATCACCGATAGAATCCATATCCCAGATTTCTTTAAACAGTTCATCCTTTGTAAATACGTGGTTTGGGTGCTCTGCAAGGAATGTCAGCAGATCAAATTCCTTCGTCGTAAAAACTTTTTCCTCGCCGTTGACAAAAACACGTCTTGCCGTCTTGTCAATCTTAATGCCGCGGATTTCAATCACATCATTTTCCTGCTTTGCACTGCTGACCAAGCGCTCATATCTTGCCAGATGTGCTTTTACTCTTGCCACCAGTTCGCTCGGACTGAACGGCTTTGTCATATAATCATCTGCGCCGACACCCAGTCCGCGGATTTTATCAATGTCTTCTTTCTTTGCCGATACCATGATAATCGGTGTGTTTTTGACTTCACGGACCTGACGGCAGATTTCATAACCGTCCGTTCCCGGCAGCATGACATCTAAAATCATAATATCAAAATCTTCATTTAAAGCGGTTGCCAGTCCCTGTGTACCGTCTGACTTAATGACAACTTCAAAATCACTTAATTCCAGATAATCTTTTTCAATTTCTGCAATGGCTTCTTCATCTTCTACTATTAATACTCTGCTCATACCCCAATTTCCTTTCTGTTTTACATTTCTGTGTTACATTTTATCTGAGTCCCTTTGCACTCTTTTTTCCACTTTTATCTTCTATACAATAATGGGAATTATCTTTATATTTTAACAGATTGATATGCATGGCTGTTCCTTCGCCCTCCACACTTTCTGCCCAGATTTTTCCCTTGTGGTCTTCAATAATTTTTTTAACAATGGCAAGTCCGATACCACTTCCGCCCTGCCTGCTGTTTCTTGATGAATCCGTTCTGTAAAAACGTTCAAAAATACGCGGCAGTTCTCTTGCCCCAATGCCTTTTCCGTTGTCTGCCAGCAGAATGTGTACATAATCACCCTCGTCATAAACGGCAATTGTAATTTTTTCTTTCCGGCTTTCGTCGCGGTATTTTACGGAGTTGCTGACAATATTGTTGATGACACGCTTTAACTGTTCCGCATCTGCAACGATAAACACATCATCCCCCGCATAACAACGGTAATCCAGATCAATGCCCTGCGCTTCTAAGTCAATCTTAATCTCCTCACAGCAGTCATCAAAATATCCCTTAATCGGAATCTTTGCAAAGGAATACGGCACACGATTGGTATCTAACTTGGAATAAATCGTCAGCTCATCAATCAGCTTGTCCATATCATTGACCTTATTGGCAATTGTACGCAGATACTTTTCCTGCTTCTGCGGTGTATCCGCAATACCGTCCTGAATCCCTTCCACATAACCTTTAATCGCCGTCAGCGGTGTCTTTAAATCATGTGAAATATTGCGGATCAGCTCTTTTTCTTCCATATCGGAACGAATCTTGTCTTCGGACGACTGCTTTAAAATGACACGCATTTCCTCAAAATCACGGCACACATCACCGATTTCATTTTTCGGGACATTCGGCATTTCAAAATCAAAATTACCCGCCTGTATATTATGTGTCGCCAGCTTCAGCTTATTAAGCGGTGTCACAACGGAACGGTATATCCACAGATTCAGTATCAGGCTTGTAATCACCAGTATCAGAAAAACTGCCGCAAACAGTTCGATTGCAAACATTTTCAGCTGCGGTACAATCTGATTTAATGATGTCAGAATGGATACACTGTATTCATTGCCCTGACTGTCGGAAAAATTAATCTGCTTTACCAGTGTCTGGTAGTCGCCGCCCTTATAAAGTGCCACATCACAAATGTTCTCATCTTCATCATATGCCGGAAGCAGCTCATCAATATTTTTTCCTTTAAGCACCTCTGACTGATATGTATAGACCCCGTTTTTACGGACAACCAGCTCTGAGAGCTTCTCTGACAGTCTGTAATCAATATGCTCCAGATAGCTTTCATCGTTAAACTTTTCCGGATTTTCCTCTGCAATTTCACGGATATCGTCATAAATATTTTCCGTAATCTTTCCCATCAGCTCCATCGGCGAGTAAAAATCAATCAGAAATGTCTGACTGTCTATCTCATAGGTCTGGTACATATTCTGTGCATGGATTTTATACATGCCGCAGATAACCAGTCCGCACAGAACCATCGGAAGAATACTCATAATGCAAAAAGTTAATATTAATTTATTTTTCAGTTTCATTGTCATCTTCATTTCTGCGCACGCCCTACGTCTATTTTAGCTATATTCTGCAGCCTATATGATTCCGGTCCGCATAATGAATTTGTGTTCTGTGCGCACGGACACAAAATGCGTGTGTGAAATAGATAAATACCAAATTTATCATATCACAAATTGTCTTATTTTTATCAAAACAAACAATAAATTTTATTAAATATTAGTAATAAAAGTAAAAAGGCTGGTACACACCCACGTTTCCGCATCAGTGTATACCAGTTTTCATCAGCCGATTTTTAATTTAAATTTCTGTACATCTCTTTCTGAATCGACACATTCAATTAAAGCACCAAGACTTCTTAACTTTCCTTCAAAATCTTCGTACCCTCTCTGAATATATTCAATGTCCTCAATTTCGGAAATGCCTTCCGCTGCAAGTGCTGCAAGTACAAGTGCCGCACCCGCACGTAAATCCGGTGCTGCAAGCTGTGCGCCTGTAAATCCGGATACACCTTCGATATAAGCGGTGTTACCCTCTACCTTAATCTTGCTGCCCATGCGGTTTAATTCGTCTACATATTTAAAACGGTTTTCAAAAATGCTTTCCGTTACCATGCTTGAACCGTTGGCAAGTGCAAGAACAACTGCCATCTGTGGCTGCATATCCGTTGGAAATCCCGGATACGGGAGTGTCTTTACATTGGTAGATTTTAATTCTTCACTGCCAATAACACGTACGCTGTCATCACCTTCAATGACCTGACATCCGATTTCAAGCAGCTTTGCAGATAAAGATTCCAGATGTTTTGGAATGACATCTCTTACCGTAATATCACCTTTGGTTGCTGCTGCCGCAAACATAAATGTTCCCGCTTCAATCTGATCCGGAATAATCGAATACGTCGTACCGTGCAGACGGGAAACGCCTTTAATACGGATAACGTCTGTTCCGGCACCTTTGATATTCGCACCCATTGCATTTAAGAAGTTCGCTACATCTACGATATGCGGCTCTTTTGCTGCATTTTCAAGAATCGTATCGCCTTCTGCCATGCAGGAAGCTAACATCAGGTTAATTGTTGCGCCGACTGTCACGACATCAAAATAAATGTGGCTGCCCACAAGCTTTTCTGCCTTTGTATGAATCTTTCCGTAGGAAATATCCACTTCCGCACCCAGAGCCTTAAAGCCCTTGATGTGCTGGTCAATCGGACGGCTTCCGATATTACATCCGCCCGGAAGAGCCACCTGGGATTCCTTGTACTTTCCAAGCAGTGCGCCCAGTAAATAATATGACGCCCTGATTTTCTTAATATATTCGTAATCTACATTAATATCACTGATAGAACCACCGTTAATCTGAACGGAATTATTGTATACATAAGTAACCTTTGCACCAATCCCCTCAATTGCCTGTAAAAGTACACGAATATCCCGTACATTCGGCACGTTTTCTATCGTTACCGTTTCATCTGTCATAATCGCAGCAGCGAGAATGCCGAGTGCTGCATTCTTTGCTCCACCTATGGAAACTTCTCCTTGAAGGCGTACTCCACCCTTAATCACATACTGTTCCATTGTTATGCACCTCTATCTTATCTATATCAATTTCATTATTATTTTCAACATATTCTGTTAAATTATAACATAAACATCACATTTGTAAAGAGCACAGCCAAAAAAACCTTGCGAAAATAGCTTTGTTTTGCAAAGGCGCATTTACAGTATATGCTTTATCTGATACATAAGAACTATCTTTTACTGAATAAAGCGCAGTGGATTTACGGTGCTGCCGTTTATCCACAGCTCAAAATACAGACACGGTTCATCGCAGTTTCCGGTACTGCCGCTGTTGGCAATCAGCTGTCCTGCTGTCACATTCTGCCCTTTTACCACACCAATTGCATCAAGGTGTCCATATCTTGTTACGGAGCCGTCTTTATGTGTAATGTCAATACAATATCCGTAATCTGCATACCATCCGGTACGTGTCACCGTACCCTCTGCCGCCGCATAAACAGATGTCCGCTCTTTTGCAAGCCAGATGACACCGTTATTTACATTTCCGCCAAACTGTCCGGAAACCGGTAACCCATACGCACTGTCTGACTTCGTACCCACTGAAATCACCTGTGGCTGCGATTCTGTCTGGACTTTTTCATCTATAATCTTCGTATCTGTCCGTCTTCCATTAATATAGGAAACCTCTGCCGTAACCTTTCTGGTTCCTGTGCTTCCTTCTTCCTCTATCGTATTCTTACCCTTCTGTGCTTCCTCATCCTGTATATACTGCGGTGTTGCACGATACGCCTCATCATATGTTTCACGCTTTGTCATCACAACAGACAGCAGGGTTTCCGGTACAGAAAGTGTTATCATCTCACCCTCTGCAAGCACCGAATCCGTATCCAGCTGCGTATTCCATTCGTAAATCTGTTCTTTATCAATTCTGTAATCGGAAGCGACGGATTCAACGGTTTCTCCCGCCTTTACTTCATATAACACACGGTTTTCTGATGATTTTGTCACTGCTTCGTAAGCCGTGTCCACATTGACAATCCCGGTCTTTGCAAGAAGCACTTCGCTGACAGTTACATTCTGCGCAAAATCAATGGATGTAATCCCGTCATGCACGACCGTTCCGTCTTCCTGTGTCGTGGATGCCTGTCCGCTTAGTACCGCAGATACGATGTCTTTGCTGGCATCCGTCTGGGTCTTTTCAAAACTGACGGTATAATCTCCGCTGCTGCCTGTGGCATTTAACTGCACCGTATACTCTTTTTGGGTGTCATACTGCTGTTCCACACGGGAAAGCAGCGTATACACATCATCCAGACTTGCAAGTGTAACCGTTGCATCGTCCATTCTGACCATATAGGCAATCTGTGAATTCACATCTGTTATACTGGAAAATAATGCACTATAGATACTGTCTGAGAGTTCTTCCTCACTCATGCGTTCCGCCGTAAGATGGCTCTCTTTAATTACCGTATACTCCGGCTCCATATATATAACATCAGGATAAATACCGGAAAGCCGTCCTCTTGCATCTGCAAGCGCTTTTGCCGCATCTGCGCGGGAATTGGCAGCCCCGACTTCTGTTCCGTTTACTTCTATACGGTAATACGCTACCTGATTATTTAAAAGATTCTTTTCTACAAACGGTATTGCAAATAAGCATACCATACTGGCAACAAACATTGCTGTCAGCAGCATCAGTCTCATTCTTTTCCCATATTTGGTAAAATGTGACATGACTCTCTCCATTTCTGCCGTGTGACGGCATTTCTATCATAATCTATAACATAATCCATAAACTGTGTAGTTTACTGTTTTGTAACACTTTTGTAATATTTGTCATGTTACCATATCCGGAGCAATTTGTAAAGAGCGGGCATCTTTGATGTCCGCCCCTTTAAGCCTGTAGTGTTATTCTTCTTTTTTACGCGAATCAAAGTAGACAAACGCATCTATTTTTTCAAGAATATCCGCGAAAATTTCCCGCGGCGCAGCTTCAATGTATTTCGTCAGGATTTCATTTTCCTGCTTTTTATAACGACCGTAGAAAATGTCGTACAGGTTGTGACCGCGCACGTAAATCCGGATATTTTCAATGTTATCCACAATGTCCTGACGGGACTGTAGCTTTATCCCCGTTTTTTTTAACATAGCTTTCACACTTGTTAATTTATAGAGATATTCCTGATATTTACTCCACAAAATGTCGTAAAACGCATCGACACTTTTTACAACACCAATCTGCGCCATGACTTCCGGAAACAGAAAATAATTCTCAAACGAATAATATTTTAAAATCAGCACATTTTTCTCCGTAACCCGTGGAAGATTGCCTTTATCTTCATGTGACCGGTCGCCGTAATATTTGCAAAGCTGCTGTCCTAACTGCATCCTGTTTTTGCCGTCGCTGTCCCGGATCATCATAAAACTGTCCTTTAAATAAACGGAATTAATGTATTTTAAATTGGCATACGTCTTGATATTCGTGCAGCTGTTGGTGGAAATAATCGCAATGCGCTTGAGCTGTCCGGACTCATCATAGACCTCGGAATAATATTTTTTAAGCAGCAGCGGCAGGCGGCTCTTATCCTGCTTACCCTCAACAATAAAGACAAAGCTCACATTCATCAAGTCATTTGCCGTGTAACCCAGATCATTTAAAATGGCATCCAAGTCGGTGTCTTCACGTACACACGTATTGTACCTGCTGTCGGAATACACCTGACGGATCTGTCCCGATGTAAAGTTAAACAGCATTTCCGGCTCGTGCGTGGAAAATATAACCTGATTCTTTTTGGACAGCCGGTAAAGGATTTCACTCGCAACCTTTTTTAACTGCGGGTGCAGATAAATTTCCGGTGTATCTACCATAATAATATACGGTGCTGTGTTTTTTGTATCCACATAGGTCTGAAGCAGGGATAAAATGTAAATGCTTTTTAAGCCTTCACCGAGCGCATCCAGTCCGCCCTCTTTTTTGCTGCCGCGCATACGCACAACGGTATCAATTTTAAACAGTTCGTCCGCATCAAATTTAATCTCATAATGAATTTCATGGGACTGCCCGCCGTTGCGGCTGAAATAGTAGTTTAAACGCTCTGACAACCGGTTTAAATTACACGTAAATAATTTGTACTGCAACAGGCGGCTCGTTTCCATCAGTGTCAGCTGTTCCGGCGTTTTTTTCTGGATTACGCCGATACATTCAAAGCACTGGTGGCATTTGCGTTTTTCATCAAAAATGCACCGGTCGTCCCGCAGTGCCTGCAGTCCGGTATCCTGCTGTAATAAAATCAAATCCTGACTGATATCTTCTTTGTCACGGTACTGGTCCACGAAATAGATTTTCGGAAAAATACTTTTGATATAACGGTTGTTTTTAAAATAACCGTCTTTATAGCGTACGATGCCGTTTCTGCCGTAAATGTATTCAAATTCAAGCGTGCCGCCATCCTCCGTTTCCTGATAGGACGGCAGCTTTTTACAAAAATTTTCTTTCCACAGTGAGAACTGCTTGAAATTACCGACAATGCCGTTCTGATGCAGATACTCTAAATCTTCATCTGTAATCAGAAGCTGTATGCCGATGGTAATATTGCCGTCCCGGTGGTGAAAATCCGCTTCGGATATGGCATAATCGCCGGATACCGCGCGGATTGCATCAAGCATGACAGATTTTCCGGCATTGTTTCTTCCGACTAAAATAAGTACGTCTTCAATATCGCGGATTACCAGTTCCTCTACGGATTTAAAATTTTTAATGGACAACTGTGTAATTTTCAACGAAAATGCCCCCTTTTTGTCTTACTTTTTTCCTTTTTCTTTTCGGGTATGTTTACCGCTTCTGCCTTTCGCTTTTACACCTTTTTTTGTGCTGCTTTTAGACTTGTGTTTCGGGTTGTTTCCGGCAATGCTTTGGGGTTTGTTTTTTGCCACGGAATATCCGAATGTGCCAATCTTTTTACCCAGTGTAAAATATTCACCGTGGGAATATGTCACTAAATCTGCCGCATTTAAGTCAAATCTGCCTTTTTCATCCATGTAATCATCATCAACCCGCACCGCCACGACTTCTGCCAGAAACATATCGTGTGTGCCCAGTTCAAGCACCTGTGTCACACGGCACTCTATATTGACCGGACTTTCCGCAATGCCCGGTGCTTTTACCTTTTCTGACGGCTGCGGTGTCAGGTGCATTTCCTGAAACTTATCAACATCCCTGCCGGAACGCACACCACAGTAATCGGTTGCACGGCATAACTGCTTTGTCGTCAGATTTACAACAAATTCTTTTGTTTCCTTTATAATGTCATAGGAATATCGGTTTTTCCTTACGGAAATTGAAAGCATTGCCGGATCTGAACAGATTGTTCCTGCCCATGCCACGGTAATAATATTCGGTTTTCCGCCCTCGCGCTGGCAGCTCACCATCACTGCCGGTACGGGATATAACATATTTCCCGGTTTCCACGTCTGTTTTGCCATTTTTAAATGTCCTTTCTGATTTTTGTATTCGGTTTCTGTGTTATATTTGCATTCTTTTATGGATACACTATCTTATGATGTCATCATCAAACCTTTGTATATGCCGTATTCCGGCGGATTGGAGTTTTATGAATACTGTCACCCAGAAACTTACGCGCTTAAAAATATTTACCGCAGTTTCTTTTATCCTTACTGCGGCGCTTGGCACTGCCTGTCACTTTGCCTTTGATTTTTTCGGTGAGAGCCGTCTGATTGCCCCTTTTGTTCCTGTCAATGAGTCTACATGGGAACATTTAAAGCTATTGTTTTTTCCGTTTCTTTTACTGCTTGTAATCGGCTGTTTTGCCGGTATTGCAGGCGGCAATGCACCTATTTCCAACCGCAGTCTGAAAAAAATGTTTTTATCCTGCTACTGGGACGGCGCGGCATTTGGCGAACTCTGCGGCATGGCGGCCGTTGTCGTCTTATTTTACGGCATCAACGGCATTTTAGGCTTTAATCTGGACTGGGTAAACATCGCTATTTATTTTATTGCTGTTTTATACGCCCACTATACCTTTTACCGGTATGCGTGTCTTCCATATTATAATACATTTTCCTACCACAAACCGCATCGTCCGGTTCCGCTGATTCTGCCTGTTTTTGTACTGGTATTTGTGACATTTTTATTCATGCTTTTTACCTTTTATCCACCGCACATCGGTCTTTTTTCCGACCCGCAAAATGGCAGCTACGGTCTGTCCGCCAGTCTTTTTACCAGATACTCATATCCTTCCAGAATGACGGCACTGTGGTCAGAAGCCAGCAGGGTCGTGTGTTCCATCGTATAGGTTTTATTTTCAAGTACCGCACCCGGACTCCACTCTACACGGACCTGGGATTCCGTGCGGACTGCCAGTTCCTTATTTTCAAGGCATAACCGATGCGTCGCGCAGACTGTACCGTCTGCGTTGTTTTTCCTTGAAATTTCGGTATCTTTTATTGTAAACCAGCCTGCATTTTTAGCATCATCGCCAGCTTTTTCATGCAGAAGTCCCTCCGGCACCAGCGCAATATAGGCAGTTGTGATAATCCGCGTACGCGGGTCCCTGTCATATGCACCATATGTTTTTAACTGTTCAAAGCTTAAATGCTCAATTCCTGTTTCTTCCTGTAATTCTCTTGCTGCCGCCGTTTCGAGATTTTCCCTGTACTCCACAAATCCGCCCGGCAGCGCCCACCATCCGATGCTTGGGTGGTTTCCCCGCTGAATCAGCAGTACTTTGGTCACTTTCTTTTCGGATTCATTGTAGGCAAATACCGCCATATCTACGGTATTGCACGGATTCTGGTATTTATGCGGGTCATATTTTTCCAAAAATGTGACTAAATCTTCTCCGGCTGCGTTTTTTTCTCCCGTTCCCATAAATGCTTTTACAGCTTTTTCTTTATCTAAATACATATTTCTCTCCATTTCTGCCGCCTTGTGCAAGCACGGCACTTCTTTCCGCTTTCTCCTGCTCTTTCGCCGTGCATGTGCGGGAAAGCAAAGCTTCCCCGCACTGTCGGGCATTCGCCCTATCGCTTAAAATCTTCAAGAAGTGCCCTGTGCAAGCACGGCACTTCTTTCCGCTTTTAACCGGCACGGCTCATTGCTTACGCACATTTTACCACAAATGGGGGTTGTATTAAATCCCTGTGGTTACAATTGTTTTTATTTTCTGTTTTTTTTGAGTTTTTATTAAATTTTTATTTTTTTTAGTTCTATTTTATGCTACTTGTACATCTTATTTATTTATGCTACAATGCAATTATAAGAATTCGTGGAACATCATAGAAAAGATTACATATTTTCCGCCTTTCCAAGGGGGTTTTATGCCTTTTAAAGTTGTGTCGTCCCACGATGATATTACCGCAAATGCGGAGGAATGGAGGATTTTATGATTGGAAATGTAATCGTTGGTCAGTCTGGTGGTCCAACATCAGTAATTAACTCAAGTCTGGTAGGTGTATACAAAACTGCACGTGACAGAGGGGCAAAAAAAGTATACGGTATGCTTCACGGCATCAAGGGGCTGCTGGACGGACAGTATGTTGACCTTTCTGAAAAGATTAAGACTGATATTGACATCGATTTGTTAAAGAGAACCCCATCTTCTTATCTGGGTTCCTGTCGTTACAAACTGCCGGAGGTAAATGAAGATAAAGCTGTATATGAAAAAATCTTTAAGACACTTGAAGATTTGGAAGTAAAATACTTCTTCTACATCGGTGGTAACGATTCCATGGATACCATTAAGAAGCTTTCCGATTATGCAAATCTTGTAAACAGTGACATTAAATTTATGGGTGTTCCAAAAACTATCGATAATGACCTCGCTGTTACTGACCACACACCGGGTTACGGTAGTGCTGCCAAGTATATTGCGGCAACGATGAAAGAAATTATCCGTGACGGTCTTGTTTATGATTATCCGACAATCACAATTGTTGAAATCATGGGACGTAATGCCGGATGGCTGACTGCTGCTGCTGCTCTTGCAAAGGGTGAAGACTGTGAAGGCGTAGATATGATTTACCTTCCTGAAAAGGTATTTGATATTGACAAGTTCATGGCAAGAGTAAAATCTTTAAGCGAACAGGGTCGTTCTATGGTTATTGCGATTTCAGAAGGTATTAAGGTTGCTGACGGCAGATACGTATTTGAACTTTCTGACCACGTAGAATTTGTCGATGCATTCGGACACAAGCAGTTAGCAGGTTCTGCAAAGTTCCTTGCAAACAAGATTGGTTCTGAACTCGGCATCAAGACAAGAGCAATTGAACTTTCTACCATGCAGCGTTGTGCCGCACACATGACTTCCCGTACGGATATCACAGAGGCCTTCAACGTAGGTGGTGCAGCTGTAAAGGCAGCTTTTGAGGGTGCTACAGGACAGGTTGTTGTCTTAAAGAGAATTTCTGATGACCCATATATGTGCATTACAGAAACACATGATGTTCATGATATTGCCAATGTGGAAAAGAAGATTCCGTTAGAATGGATTACAGATGACGACTATGTTACAGATGATCTGATTCACTATATCAGACCACTCATTCAGGCTGAACTTTCACCAATTATGGTTGACGGTCTTCCAAGACATTTAAATGTCAATTTCTAAAACTGAATAACATTTTAGGTGAAATCCCCGGAAACCCGTGTCGCGGCTGACCGGGGATTTTTATTTTTAAATTTTTCCAATATAATAATTTTTTGTTCTTCCCCTTGTCATTCTCCCGATTATCCATTACAATCACTGTATCTTAAAAATATGAACATACACGGACAGCCGCTTCTTTTAACGGACTGCCGGCTGTTTTTTGAAGAATGGAGATTTAAAAATGAAATTTGTAATACAGCGTGTCAATCACGCAAGTGTCACCGTTGACGGTGAAACTGTCGGTTCTATCGGTAAAGGACTGCTGATTTTATTCGGCGCCGGAAAAGGAGATACTGAAGAAATGCTGCCAAAGTTTGTGGATAAAATCACAAAGCTGCGGATTTTCTCTGATGAAAATGACAAAATCAATCTTTCCCTTTTGGACGTAGGTGGCGAACTGCTTGTCGTAAGCCAGTTTACACTTTACGCAGACTGCCGCAAGGGAAACCGTCCAAGCTTTTTTGATGCCCTTGAACCGGACCGTGCTGATGCTTTATACGAGAAATTTGTTGCATTGTGCCGCGAAAAAGTCACCAAAGTAGAAACTGGAAGCTTCGGTGCACATATGCGTGTTGACCTTGAAAATGACGGTCCGTTTACCGTTGTCTTAGACAGCCGTGATTTTTTCAAAGAATCCTCAAATGAAAGGCGGGAAAATTAAGATGTTCCGATTATGGTGTAAATTATTTGATGACAGCAATCATCTGCTCAAGGATATGGTGGTGGAAAATGATGATGCGGCCACAAACCGTACCCGAAAAATTTTTGACGGTATCCACAGTGCCTGCTATGCCTTTGATTTAAGCGAGCCTATCTGGCTGGATTCCAATGTTGCGGAGTTTAAACGTCATTCCAAAGTCCGTTTCTATCAGGATAATTTTATTGACAGCATTGACTTTTCTTATATGGAAATTCAGGTGATTGAAGAAGACTAATACGAAAGACTATTCTTGCAATAATTTTTTTTAATAAATACAGTTCCAATACACATTTATTTTTGTAAATGTGTATTGGAACTTTTTAGACTGTAACAAAAATATCTGTGTATCAGCGTTTTGTCTGATTCATCGACCGTGCCAGCTTCTCAACTGTTTCTTCTGGCAGTTCTGCCAAGTCTGCTACCGATTGAATGTCATTGCCAAATGCAAGCAGTTTTTTTGCAATCTGGATTTTGGTCTGTTCTTCTCCCTCACGCCGTCCTTCCGCGCGTCCCCGGTTTAAGATGTCTTTTGCTTCATAGTTTAATACTTTTCCGCCCATTTGCTGACTCACTCCCTTCGCTACTTTTTCGTACTTTGCCGCTAAATGCCTATTACTTTGCGTGACATTGCAAGAATTACAACTTTCGGATACTCCGTTAAATCACCCATCTGGCAGGCAATTTCAAGCCGTTCACGGATTGCGGCATATTCTTCCTCCAGCTGTTTTAACTTTTTCTTATTTTCTTCGAGTTCTTTAAAATCCTTTTCATACACAAAGATATGAAACGGTATCAGAAAGAACAGTTTTTTCTCAAACAGTTCGTTGACGGTGTATCGCTTTATTTTTAATACAGGCACTTTATAAGAAACTTTTCCGCCGGGTGTCTGCACTTTTACCGTCATCTCCTCCGGTGTATTTTGCGTACGTCTTAGCGATACCACCGCAGAATCGGGAAACCGCACCGTCAGGGTATCCGCTGTCAGCTCTTTATTTTCCAGTGCAAGCTGCGTATCGTACTCAAACATACGGATTATCATACTGCCGTCTTCCGTACTCTGGCATTCGATATGATACCGCCTGTGCTGTACCGCACTGCGGCTGACAGCTTGTGCTGCGCTTTCCTTTTCTTTCTGTTTTTCCCTCGTGTAAAATCCCGTTTCCGTTTCTTTACTGATTATTTCAAAACTGGAATCGGTGATTCTCTCCTGCTCTCTGCCGTCCGGCATCTTGATGAAATGCTCGTTTTGAAGCAGGCAGACAGTTTCTTCTCCGGTATATTTTGTATGAAAAATTTCATTCACAACCGGAATCATTAACTCCGTACAGTCGGTTAAAAGTGTACGGAATACGTCATCGTATGGTGTATTATCCATGCATTCTTCCTTTCTTTTATTATACTGGACTTGTGGAACTGCCGGCAAGATTTTTTGCTGATTTTTTGAATATTTTATTGGATTCAGCCCGGATTTTTTCGTATAAAAATCCTCAGAAAATGCCAATAGAAATTTCAGTCTGAATATTAAATACACATTCAACTGAAAATTTTAGATTTTAAAGACATACTGATTTATAAAAATCATGCTTTAAAACTTAGTTTTAGAATATATTCTATTAATAAGATAACATACTTTTATTTTATTTGCAATATAAAAAAGAACGGACTGCGATGAGGAAGTCAATCCGTATTCATTTTTATATATACGGCTGTCCACTCCTGCAATCCGGGTGAACAGCCGTTTTCCATTCAACAATTAAAATTTATCCGACAACATTCCGCGCCTTGCCTTCCGTAAATGCCTTAATATTTTCATAGACCTCATCCATCAGTCTTGTACGGGCTTCTACGGTTGCCCAGGCAATGTGCGGCGTTACAATGAGTTTTGTACTGTCTTTTACGGAATTGAGCGGATTGTCTGCTTCAACCGGTTCTTTTGTCAGCACATCCAGTCCTGCTGCCGCAATCTGATTTTCATTCAAAGCGGCTACCAGATCCGCATCATTTACAATCGGACCACGTCCGACATTAATTAAAATGGCGCTGTTTTTCATCTTCTCAAATGCCGCCTTATTCATCAGATTTTCCGTATTCTGATTCAGCGGTGCATGAATGGATAAAATGTCTGACTGCGCTAAAATTTCATCAAATTCAACACGCTCATACGGTACATCATAAGTATGTCCGCTTGCTGAATAATAAATCACCTTGCAGCCAAAGCTTTCTGCGATTTTTGCCACACCCCTACCGATAGCACCGAGTCCGATAATGCCCCATGTCTTGCCTGCAAGTTCATGGAATTTTGCATCAAAATGCGTAAAACACGGACTGTTAATATATGCACCGGATTTTACATAGTTATCATAATAGCTCAACTTTTCAAGCAGATAGAAACACAGCGCAAAGGTATGCTGAATGACAGACTGTGTGGAATATCCCGCAACATTGGCAACTGTTATGCCATGTGCCTTTGCATAGGCAAGGTCAATGTTGTTATAGCCTGTGGCGGTTTCTGCAATCATTTTTACCGCCGGTGCACCGGATAATACCGCTTCGTCAATCACAACTTTATTGGTAATAATGACTTCCGGATTGTGTTCTGTAATCCGCTGTTTTGCTTCTTCCCTGCTGCTTTGCGGATATGTAATCACTTCGCCGAGTTCCTTTAACTTATCCAGTGAAATGTCATCTCCCAAAGTAATTGAATCCAGTATCAGTATCTTCATTGTCAAAACTCCTTTCGTCTGTTTGTACAGTTCTTTTATTAATCAAATTATAACATTTAACGTTGTTTTTTCAAGAAAAATGTCCTTTTGCCGCACAGATTTTATCATATCTTCTGTTCATTTTCATAAACTCACTGGCGGCTTTCCCTTTTAATTTTGCAGCCATCACTTTTCCCGCTTCACTGCGCACGGCTCCACTGTTTTCCAGATAATCCACGAGTTCCACAACCGTATCCTTTAAATAGCCGTCCACATCTGACATACAGTCCATAAAATGCAGGGACACACAGCACATCGCCGCGACCGCCGCACAGATATAGACTTCATCTGTATTTCCCTTAAAAAGAACCGCCGAAAATATTCCCAGTAAAGCAAGTACGTATTTGACCATTCCCGCAATCCGCTGCCATGCTTTCATGCGCAGTCCACAAATTTTCTCATTTTCGATAATCTTTTCCACAAAAACTTCGGTGTTATTCACCGCAATCTCCAGCTTACAGCAGTCATCATACTTGTCGACTGCCTTGCGGATCACCGGCACTTTTCTTGTTCCGCTGCGGATATCCTGTATCATCTCATAGCAATTTTTAAATAAAAACAGCCAGATAGCCATCCCCGCCATAAACACCACTGCCATCAACACTACTATTATTTTCATACTTCCCCCATTTCTGAACAACTTGTTGCAAACAAGCTTTCATTTAAGGCTTGTTTACACTCCTTTCCCATAAGCCATACTGCCTTTCAATTACGTAACATAATAATATCGCAGAAATGCTAAATTGAAAAGCATTTCTGCGATAAATCGTTCGTCAAATATCGGGGATATTCGTCTTATTTTAAGCTTTTGCGACTAGGCAATGCGGGAAACAAGTTCCTTTAATAAAAGAACAGAGTTGTGGATTGCCTGTTTTTCAAATGTCGGATAATCCATGGTCGCGCTGTCATCTGCCTTATCGGAAATTGCACGTAAGATGACAAACGGCACACCGTTTAAATATGCAGCCTGTGCAATCGCTGCGCCCTCCATTTCCGTGCAGTAACCGTCAAAATTGGCACTGATTCTTTCCTTTACCGCCTTGTCTGAAATAAACTGATCGCCGCTGACAACTCTGCCCACATGCACGCCAATCTGCGGCACAACCTTTGCACAGCTTTCCTTTGCCAGCTCAATCAGTTTTGCATCGGCCTTAAATGAGAGCGTATCCATTCTCGGAATCTGACCGGGTGCATAGCCAAAGCCTGTTGCATCCATATCGTGATGCAGTACATCATCCGAAATAACAATGTCTGCAATGTTAATTTCATTTTTTAAAGAACCGGCAATGCCTGTATTAATCACATAATCCACGCCGAAATCGTCCACTAAAATCTGTGTGCAGACCGCCGCATTGACCTTACCGATACCACTTCTTACAATGACAACATCTTTTCCACTTAATTTGCCCGCTTTAAATGTCATCTGCGCTTTTGTTTCCTCGCGCTCAATATCCATCACCGCTACAATCTGTTCCACTTCTTCATCCATTGCTCCGATAATTCCTATCATAATATTCTCCTTTTTATTTACTTGTCAGCAGTGCATATGAAATCGTGCTGACTTTATCGTTATTCATGACAAATGTCAATGTCATTTTGTCCTTAGAATACGCATAGGTGTTGCCTGCGGCAACGTAATCCGTGCCGTATGCCTTGGTCACTGCCGCAAAGCTGTCACCGATTTTAACACCTTCTGCCGTATTTACTGTATCATCTTCAAGCGTAATTGTATAGATATACTTTTTACCGTCTTTTTCATACGTCTGCAAGGTAAAGCCATCATAATAGTAAAATGTATCTTTTCCTTCGAATGCACAGCTTAATGCCTCATATGTACCGCCGGACGGTTCTCCGAGTGCATCTGTTATCTTCTGGGCTTCTTCATTGATATAAATCTGCTGTTCACCCGCTGTAAAAATATAACCGCCTTGCTGATTTTTTGCACTGCTGCCAGACGTTGTGCCACAGCCCGCAAGTGAAATTACGGTCACTGCAATACACAGCGCTGTTATCCAAAATTTTTTCATCAATCTGTTGTTCCTTTCTCTGCTTCATATCGTTCTTCCATTTCCTGCCAGTAGGATAAAACCGCACTGTCCTGCCTGTGATCAGGCAAATCACATTCTGTCTGCAGAATCTGTCCGAAATAGCGGGAAAGCTTTTCCGCGCCCCACACATTTAAGTGCAGTCCCGCATCATAAGTATCGGTTGTCAAATCAATCCCGGATTCCTGCATGGACTCCAGAAAATTGTAATACGTCAAATCATTCTGCGTGGCATAATCTTTTATCTGTTCTTCCCATTCATCATACCACACCGGATAAATTGTCGGCGCTTTCATCAGCACCAGACGGATATTTTTTTCTTTGCAAAGCTGTGTGATTTTATCCAGATAGTTCCACGCATTTTCACCAAGCGAATAATCAGCAAGCGGCGTTTTCCTCGGCTGTGTTGTCACACCCTTTTGCCCCGTCTGCATCAGATACCCATTATACGAAACCGTGTCTCTTGAAAACATATACCGGAAATCTTCTTTTGTCAATGCACTCCACCGCGAATGAAACCGAAGCAGTGGAAAAACATAACTTATAAAACTTTCTTTTTCTGTCATGGAAGCCCGTATTGATGCCGCCTTGCTGTCCGACCACTTCATGCCGTCTAAGGTCATGCGGTTATACGCTTCGTTCTGCGGTTCATTGTACTTCATCGACAGCACATTAAATACAACTGCCTTTGGTGTTTCATACCGCAGGGTTTCTTCCAATAAATAATACGACTGCCAGATCAGCTGCTGCGCGCTGCCGCGGATATAGCTTGTAATGCCGTATTCCTGCCAGAGTGTAACCGGAGAAATATTTTCATAAACCTCACAGTCCCCGATAAATATGACATCATTGTTTTTCGGTGCTTTATAATACTCGGCAATAAGCGCGCCTTCTTTTACCTTTGACATATACTTTGGCATGAGCAGTGCCTGAGCAAAGTACAGGACAAGGACAGAAAGCACCATAAGAACTGCCACAATACCTAAAGTTTTTATTTTACTGCGTACCATTTCTGTCCTTTCTTCATTATAATAAACGGTTTAAAACATAAAACCACCGTGTCTTCCCAAACCTCTTTATGTACAATCTTTTCTAAAACTGGTTATATATGAACTGGTTCGCATCATATCCAATTCCGTACGCGCCGAAAATTAAAATGGCAAATAAAAGCGCAAAAACGACAAGATACTGCACTGCCGCTGTTCTTTCATAAAGCCGCTCCCGGATACTGCCGCTGCGCTGTTTTAAACTGACACACAGCACCACAACAACTGCCACCGCAACAACCGCATAATCCGCCGCTGTCAGACCGAGCTGTAACAGTCCCTTCATCGCCACTGTCATGTTCCGGTCCGTAAACATCGTCCCAAACATTTTAAAAGTCAGCCCGACATTCCGGTAACAGTCCAGCATACGCAGTGAGGACATCAAAAGCACCGTGCGCACCACCTGAAAAATACGGTAGGCATATTTTTTTTGTATGCCCGGAAAATGTGCGTGAAATTTTTCATAAAGCGGACGACATTCCTGTGAAAGCAGAATGACTACGGCATTTAACAGCCCCCACACAATGAAATTCCAGCTTGCGCCGTGCCAGATTCCCGTGGCAAACCATACCACCAGTGTTACAAAATACACCGGAATCCGCCTGCCTGCCGCCACGCCGAAATGTTTCCGGCAGAATGTAGACATCGACAGCACCGGCATGGACGCAGACAGCGGATAAAACAGATAATCCTTAAACCACGTTCCCATGGTAATGTGCCATCTGCGCCAGTATTCCGCAATATTTTTTGAAAAATACGGTCGTTCAAAGTTTTCGGCAAGCTGTATGCCAAACATCTGCGCAATACCGATTGTAATATCAATGCCACCGGTAAAGTCGGCATATAATTCTGCCGCATAAAAAAGCATGCCGCAAAATACGTAGAATCCGCTGTAAATATCCGGCTGTCCCACAATGGCATTGACCGCCACCACGATACGGTCTGCGATGACCAGCTTTTTAAAATAGCCCCACAGCACACGCTCCAGCCCGAACCACACCGTCCTGAAATCAAACCGGTGCGGCGCATACAATGTCTGTGACAGTTCGCCGAAACGACTGATGGGTCCCTGTATCAGCTGCGGAAAAAAGGACGTAAACAGCGCCATTTTAAAAATATTTTTTTCTGCTTCGGTCTTACCGCGGTAAACGTCAATCACATATCCCATTGTCTGAAACGTATAAAAGGAAATGCCAAGCGGCAGTACCAGATTCACACGGGCAATGGAGTGTCTGCCGGTAAACAGCGCCGCAATGCCGTTTACATTGGCAATCGCAAAATTCGTATATTTTAAAATCGCAAGAATTCCAAGATTCACAAGAAGACAACCTATAAAAATCATGCGCTTTTTACGCTTTATCTGCTGTTTGTACGCTTTGCGCTCCTGCTTTGACCAGACTTCTTTGTGTGCCTTTACCGTGTCATCCATGTGGTACTGCACCACAGACATGATACGGGCGGCAGCATATGAGGTTACAATTGTAACTCCCATAAACAACAGCCCATAAAGCCCAGAATATGCGTAAAAAAATACATTTGCTACAAGCAGTAAAATCCACTGGAACCGCACCGGAATCAGATAATACAGCACCAGCACACACGCTAGAAATGCCACAAATTCAAATGATGTAAAAAGCATGGTTATTCATCCTCTAAACGTGTAATCAGCGCATACAGCGCCTGTGCCGAATTAAAGTTTTCCGGTCCTAATTCATCTGCCGGAATGACAACATCAAACCGGTTATGCACCTCGGCGATAATCGTAATCATGTCAAACGAATCCAGAATCTTATCCGTAATCAATGTGGTACAGTTTTCATAATCCACATCCGGGTGCAGTTCTTTTAAAATTTCAATTAATTGTTCCATATTTCTTCTATTCTCCAGCATACATCTCTTTTAATTTCATGCGGTCGACTTTGCCGTTTAAGGTCAGCGGCAATCTATCCACCTGTCGTAAAACGCCCGGCACCATGTAGCGTGGAAGACGCTCCTTTAAAAAGGCAAGCACCTCTGCCGGCTGTACTTCTCCCGCATAAAATAATACAATTTTTTTCTTTTCCTCATCATAAATACAACAGCTGCCTGCGATTTTTTCCATGCAGTTTACACTGCCTTCAATTTCACCAAGTTCAATACGATGTCCCATATGTTTAATCTGATAATCCTTACGGGAAGCAAACATTAATTCTCCGCGGTCATTATAATAACCCAAATCTCCGGTCTTATAAATAATCTCCGGATAGTCCTTATTGAGCGGATTCTGCACAAAATTCCCGGCAGTCTTTTCCGGCTGGCGGTAATATCCCATGGTCACCGCCGTTCCGCGGATACAGATTTCGCCCTTTTCTCCCTGCGTTACTTCTTTTCCGTCTTCATTTAAAAGCAGAATGCCGGTATTGGGAAACGGTCTGCCAATCGGAATCACTTCGTCTTCCTTAAATTCCCTGTCCACAACATAGTAGCAGGACATTCCGGTTGCTTCCGTCGGTCCGTACAGATTGATGTACCGTGCATTGGGGACATATTTTCTCCAGAGTGCAAGCTGTCTTGCCGGAAACACTTCACTGCCGAATGCAATCGTCTTTAAAGATGACGGCACTGCTTTTTCAAATGCGCCCAGTCCCGATATCATCGTCAGTGCCGGAACAACCCAGCAGATGGTATTAATCTGATGAGCATTGATAAATTCAACAAGCTTCACCGGAAACATAAATAACTGCTTTGGTATCAGGTATGCCGTTGCCGCAAATTTTAAGGTCGGATATATTTCCTTTAAACAGGCATCGACATACAGCGGTGCCTGATTGCCAAACACGGTATCCTCCGATACCTGCAACACTGCTGAAAGATTTTCAATATAATCAATGACTGAACGGTGGCAGGCTACAACACCTTTTGGGATGCCTGTTGAACCCGATGTGAATACAATATACAGTGCATCGGTATCAATGCTTTTTTCACGGACTGCCGACAGTGCTTTCGTATCCTGTAGTGTAGCTGATATCTGCTCATATAAATATACTTGTCCCTGATAGCCCATTTTGTAAAGCCTATCTGTTGTTGCTTTATCGCAGATTACCGCCTGCGGCGAAAGTGTCTTAAAAATCAGTTCCATTCTGTAAGACGGCATTTCCTCATCAACCGGCACATAATAGCACCCCGCATAAACCACACCTAAAAATGCAGTAATCGTCTGCGGGCTTTTTTCCATAAAAACCACCACCGGCTTTTTATACAATCCATCTTTTAAAAGCACTGTTCCGACAGACCGCGCCTGCATATAAACCTGCCGGAACGTAAGACTGTCCGTTTCACTGGCATATGCCGTCTTTTCCGGTGCTTTCAGATATGCCGCTTCCAGATATTCTAATACATTTCTCATACTACCTCATTCCGCAGGCATTTTAATGTCGGAGGAATCGCGGGCCCAAACCACTTTTAG
>ERZ859817.184-NODE-184-length-49309-cov-3.491473_pt1 | contig 49309 bp, 38 predicted proteins | sample MGYA00509986_ERZ859817 | MGnify/ENA primary metagenome ERZ859817 (study PRJEB30046, sample SAMN00715155) | human gut metagenome | study: EMG produced TPA metagenomics assembly of the A metagenome-wide association study of gut microbiota in type 2...
CATGATTGTCCACCATCCGTTGCATGATCATGCAACGGATGGTGGACAATCATGCAACAGATGGTGGATAATGAATGTCTCAGGAAGAAAGGCGTAATAGGACAAGGGAAGATCCTTTAAAAGTATCGTGATAAGGAAGAATATTTGCCCAGTGTGTTTATGCTTCCCGAATTTATTACTACCTTTGCGCCACTCAATTAAATAATCATAATTGCATGCACGAGAAACTTATTATTCTTGATTTCGGCTCGCAAACAACCCAGCTTATCGGCCGTAGGGTCAGAGAGTTGAATATGTATTGTGAGATCGTTCCTTATAACAAATTCCCGCATGACGCTACCGACGTGAAAGGTGTGATCCTTTCCGGAAGTCCTTATTCCGTATACGACGAGAATGCCTTTAAGGCTGATTTGACCGAGATACGGGGGAAGTATCCCGTCTTAGGTATTTGTTATGGAGCGCAGTTTCTAGCTTATACATCCGGAGGTAATGTGGAACCGGCTAATTCACGTGAGTATGGACGTGCTAATTTGTCGCACATTGATGGTGAGGATGAATTACTGAAAGGGATCCATGTGGGTTCACAGATATGGATGTCTCATGGGGATACGATTACCGTATTGCCGGATAATTTCAAGGTGATCGCCAGCACGGACGACGTGAGGGCTGCCGCTTACCATGTGGAAGGTGAGCAAACGTGGGGCGTTCAGTTTCATCCGGAAGTATTCCATTCGACAGACGGTACGAAGTTGCTGGATAACTTCTTGAATATTTGCGGATGCGCCAAGGATTGGACACCGGCTTCCTTTATCGAATCTACCGTAGCTGAGTTGAAGGAGCAATTGGGAGATGACAAGGTGATCTTGGCTCTTTCCGGCGGTGTGGATTCATCTGTTACGGCCGTATTGCTGAATAAGGCGATCGGTAAGAACTTGACTTGCATTTTCGTGGATCATGGTTTGCTGCGCAAGAATGAGTTCGAGAACGTAATGAGGGATTATGAGCATTTAGGATTGAACGTGATCGGCGTAAACGCGAAAGATAAGTTCTATAAAGAACTAGCGGGCGTTACGGAACCGGAGAAGAAACGTAAGATCATCGGCAAAGGATTTATCGATGTCTTCGATGAGGAGGCGCATAAGCTGAAAGATATCAAGTGGCTGGGGCAAGGTACGATTTATCCGGATGTGATCGAGTCGCTGTCTATCACAGGTACGGTTATCAAGAGCCATCATAATGTGGGCGGACTTCCGGATACGATGAACTTGAAACTCGTCGAGCCGCTTCGTCTTCTTTTCAAGGATGAGGTTCGCCGTGTCGGTATGGAGTTGGGTATGCAACCGCATTTGATCAAGCGCCATCCGTTCCCGGGACCGGGATTGGGTATCCGTATCTTGGGTGATATCACGCCGGAAAAGGTACGTATCCTGCAAGACGCTGACGATATCTATATGTCATTGATGCGTGAGTGGGGACTTTACGATAAGATTTGGCAAGCTGGGGTAATCTTACTTCCGATTCAATCCGTAGGTGTAATGGGCGATGAGCGTACCTATGAGAATACGGTAGCTTTACGTGCGGTAACTTCCACGGACGCTATGACCGCCGATTGGGCGCAGCTTCCGTACGAGTTCCTCGCCAAAGTTTCCAACGAGATTATCAATAAGGTGAAAGGCGTAAATAGAGTCGTGTACGACATCAGCTCGAAGCCGCCTGCAACCATCGAGTGGGAGTGACATTTGTCTTAGGTATAACAAAGTGTAAAATCAATAAAATTTAAAAGTCACATGAAGCAAGATATGATTGTTATCTTGGATTTAGGTAGTCATGAGAATACGGTGTTGGCTCGTGCTATTCGTGCGTTAGGCGTTTATAGTGAGATTTATCCGCATGACATCACGGTTGAGGAATTAAAAGCCTTGCCAAACGTGAAAGGTATCATTATCAATGGTGGCCCAAACAATGTTATCGACGGTGTAGCTATCGACGTGAATCCGGGTATTTACGAGATGGGCACTCCTGTAATGGCCGCAGGTCACGATAAGGCGTTGTGCGAGGTTAAATTGCCGGAGTTTACGGATGATGTCGAGGCGATCAAGGGCGCTGTCAAGTCTTTCGTGTTCGATACTTGCAAGGCTGAGGCAAACTGGAATATGACGAATTTTGTCAATGACCAGATTGAATTGGTAAAGCGTCAGGTAGGGGATAAGAAAGTTCTGCTGGCCTTGTCTGGAGGTGTCGATAGCTCTGTAGTAGCCGCTTTACTTTTGAAAGCGATCGGCGATAAATTGGTTTGCGTGCATGTGAATCATGGTTTGATGCGTAAGGGCGAGTCCGAGGATGTCGTTGAGGTCTTCAAGAACCAGTTGAATGCCAATTTGGTGTATGTAGACGCTACCGATCGTTTCTTGAATAAGCTAGCTGACGTGGAAGATCCGGAGCAAAAGCGTAAGATTATCGGTGGTGAGTTTATCCGTGTATTTGAGGAAGAAGCTCGCAAATTAGATGGAATCGATTTCTTGGCTCAAGGAACGATCTATCCGGATATCGTGGAGAGTGGAACGAAGACGGCTAAGATGGTGAAATCCCATCATAACGTAGGCGGTCTGCCGGAAGATTTGCAATTTGAGTTGGTTGAGCCTTTGCGTCAATTATTCAAGGACGAGGTTCGTGCTTGTGGCGTAGAGTTAGGTTTGCCTTATGACATGGTTTATCGCCAGCCGTTCCCCGGACCGGGTTTGGGCGTACGTTGCTTGGGCGCTATCACTCGTGATAGACTGGAAGCGGTACGTGAGTCGGATGCGATCTTACGGGAGGAGTTCAAGAACGCCGGATTGGATAAAAAGGTATGGCAATACTTTACGGTAGTACCCGACTTTAAGTCGGTTGGCGTACGTGATAACGCCCGTTCTTTCGAATGGCCCGTGATTATCCGTGCCGTCAATACGGTAGATGCCATGACCGCTACGATCGAACCGGTTGATTGGCCTATCTTGATGAAGATTACGGATCGTATCTTGAAAGAGGTGAAGAACGTGAATCGTGTATGCTACGATATGTCTCCGAAACCGAATGCGACAATTGAGTGGGAGTAATTAGGCTTACTTATTAAACAGATATAAAAAGGCCCGGTGATTTATCTGAATCCCGGGCTTTTTATTTATATACGATAGATTCGAAGAACTATTTTAGTTCACGGATCTTGATATTACGGAACCAGATCGGATAACCATGATCTTGCAGACCTATATAACCTTCTTTAGAAATACCTTCGGTAAAGCCCGGGAAGTTCTTGAATTTACTGTTTGCTACCAAATCATCCCATTCTTTGCTCCATAAAGTGTACTCAACTACTTTTTTGCCATTTTGAGTATGTGTTACTTTTCCGTCTTTTACACGGATTACGATCGTATTCCACTCACCGGTAGGATTAACTGTTTTCGGATCTGCGGGAAGCATGTCATATAGAGAACCTGCTAGGTGGTTCGCTAATTTGTTGTCGGTTGCGTCTACGTTATCTAGTACCTGTACTTCGGGAGCCGCATAATAAATAGGTTTACCGGGTACCTCGCGTACATAATAGAAGATACCGGAGTTGCCCATCTTGCTCGCTTTCCAGTCTACCGAGAGCTCGAAGTTTTTGAATTTCTTGTTCTGATAAAGGATATCGCCATTAGCGCCTTGTCCCGGTTTCTTACCTTCGCCGGTAAATACTTTCATGGCATTGTCTTCTATAACCCAGTTTGCGGGCATAGCGGTACCGTTACATTGGCGCCATCCAGAGAAGTCTTTTCCGTTGAATAATAATTCCCAGCCAGCTTTTTTTTCCTTCTTAGTCAATGTATTCGGAGTTTGAGCGAAACAGGGGATAGCCATAGCTATGGCCGAAAGAATCAAGAATGATTTGAACAACTTTTTCATGTTACTTAAATTGTTATTAGATTAGATTTGTTAATATCATTACAAATGTAGCAATTTGCTTAATAACCCTTATGAGGATTAACGTATTTTTAATGGAAATAGGATTATTCTATATTAGTGTCATTTTTAATATGACAATGTACGGACTCTATTGATTTAACACATGAATCGTATGGCAAGCCACTAGTGCGGCCGTTTCCGTACGCAGCCGGCTCTCTCCTAAAGAGATCGGCTCGAAGCCATTCTCTTGAGCCAGCTTGATTTCTTCCGGGCTAAAATCACCTTCCGGTCCGATGAGGATTAAGGCATTCTCTCCCGGCTGATACGTATGTTTTAATAGTGGCTTCTCGCCTTCCTCGCAATGGGCGATAAACTTACGCCCGTCAAAGGGAGTGGCGACAAACTTCTTGAAATCTGTCATTCCTTCTAACGCCGGCAAAGTCGCTTTCTGGGATTGCTTCATGGCACTGACCAATATCTTCTCCAATCGAATCGGCTTGATCTCTTTACGCTCCGAGAAACGACAATTCAAACAGGTGATCGCATTGATCCCTATTTCCGTCGCTTTCTCCACGAACCACTCCATCCGGTCCATGTTTTTGGTAGGAGCTATGGCTATATGGAGATTGAAGTTCCAGAGATCGGGTTGTTTCCAACTCTCTAAGAGGGTCACCTCACAATGTTTGGGATGCGCCCGGCTAATAGCCGCTTTATAAAAAGAGCCTTGCCCATCCGTCAATACTATCTCATCGCCTTCACCTAGACGAAGTACCCGTATACAATGTCCTGCTTCTTCTTCCGGTAATTCCGGCTTGATAGCTATATCTGGTGTATAAAAAATCTGCATGACCATCTAATTTTCAATTCTCAATTCTCAATTACCCAAGGATCATACCAATTATAGTAGCCGATAGCACAGAGACCAGAGCTCCGCCGATCATGGCCGGTACGCCGATACGTGAAATTAATCCTCGTTTTTCCGGGGCTAATACGCCCAATCCGCCTAATAAGATACCGATAGACGATATATTAGCGAATCCGCAAAGGATATAAGTAGACATCAAGATCGATTTCTCATACATGAATAATCCGGCATCTTTCCATTGCTGCAATTGGAAATAGGCGACAAATTCGTTCAATATGGTCTTTTGTCCCAATAAAGAACCAACTAACATGATGTCTTGGCTGGGAACCCCGATCAACCACATGAAAGGAGAGGTGATTACGCCCAGTATAAACTGGAAGGTCAAGCCCTGCGCCTTACCGTCCGTAATCTTAACAATCCAGTCGTTCAGTCCGGTATAACGTCCTATCACACCTTCCGTAATATAATTCGCTAACGCTACAAGGGATATGAATACCAATAACATCGCAGCAATATTCGTCATCAACTTTACGCCGGTAACCGTACCCGATGAGATGGCATCTAGAATATTCGAGTTCTCTTTTTCCTTGCCGGAGATAGCTACATGGTCCGTGGCTTCTTCCGTCTGCGGACAAAGCATTTTCGCTAAAACGATTGAACCCGGTACTGCCATTACGGAAGCCGAGAGCAAGTGAGTGGCGAATAAAACCTTCGCCGCCGGGTCTGTTCCTCCCAACATACCTATGTAAGTACCCATTACGGAACCGGCGATCGTACCCATTCCGGATACCATGACCAAAAATATCTCCGAACGATTCATCGTCGGCAGGTAATTCTTGATCAACACAGGAGATTCTGTCATTCCCATAAAAATATTACCAGCGGCCACTAATCCCTCCGAGCCGGATATATTCATGAATTTACGCAATACCCACGCAAAGGCACCGACTACTTTCTGGATAATCCCCCAATGGTAAAACATGGAAACCAAGGCGGAGAAGAAAATAACAATCGGTAGCGAATGAAGCAAGAAACTGAATCCTGCCGCTTTAGAGGCATACGGGCCTAATAAGAAAGTAAGACCGGCATCCGTGAAGTCCATCAACTTAACAAATATCTTGCCACATCCTTCCAATAGGCTTCCGACGAACGGCACATATAAAACCGCCAAGGCGAATACGATCTGCATGAACAAACCTCCACCTACTAATTTCCAATCGATCCGTTTACGGTCATAACTCATCGCATAGGCGATACCTAAAATCGTAATGATCCCAAGCAGACCTCTTAAAAGTGAGACCAGTCCGAATCCTCCTTGTTCTCCAATCATTTGTTTGTGTCCTCCTCTTCTTCTCGACGGCGCAACTCGTCTTTATACATTTTCGCGTATTCGTAATTTTCGTCCGCTATAGCGTCTTCCAATCGCTCGTTTATTTCTTGGATATCCAATAGGCTTAACCATTTCTTTAACTGGGCTTCGTCCTTAATCTCATCCGGTTCTAATTCTAATAAATTGTCATCCTCCTCCGGTTCGTCAGCGGGGATGGACAGGGTGTCTTCCAGTACGACACCGCATTCCTTTACAATCTCCTCGGAAGTAAAGATGTCGCAATTTACGCGAAGCGCTATGGCAATCGCGTCGGAAGTACGAGAGTCCAGCTTTATCGAGCGCTCACCGTCGCTAAACTCTAATTCTGAGTAAAACACACCATCTTCGAATTTGTATATGTAAACTTCCTTAAGAATGACGTTGAAGGCTTGCGCAAAAGTGGCGAATAAGTCGTGTGTTAATGGACGAGGAGGTACGATATGCTCCAAAGCGATCGCTATAGACTGTGCTTCAGCGGTTCCTACGATGATTGGAATTCGCCGTGGACCATTTTCCTCTGCCAAAATTAACGCATAGGCCCCGGATTGAATTTGGCTGTTCGCTAATCCTTGAACCCTTAATTTTATTCTTGTACTCACAGATCTGAAATTTAAAATTGTATACAAAAGCAAAAGTAATATTATTTTCGGGATTATCGCGAATAAATGTGATTAATCACTTTCAGTGTGTTTGGGGTTAAGGGGAAGGATAATGGAAAAACGGCTTCCTTTTCCTATTTCGGACTCTACGGCGATATACCCATCGAAACGTTCGGCTATCACTTTGCAAATGGATAGTCCCAAGCCGGTACCTTTGGCGAATTCATCCAGTTTCGTGAAACGATTGAAAACGGCGTCTTGCTTTTCTTTCGGGATACCAATGCCGGTATCTTCTACGAAAATATGTACATGCCGCCCTTCCTCTCGGTATTCATAACCAATCAATATATATCCCTTTTGCGTGAATTTGATAGCGTTGCTAAGAAAGTTGGTAATCACTTGTGTCAACCGAAGCTTATCCGTGGGAATGGATATGCTTTTTTCCGGTATTTGCATACGAAGTTCTACGTTCTCCGGCATTAAAACTTGGAAAGTCTGGTAAATCGTGCTTATTAATTCATTTAGAGAATATTGCTGGAAAGAGAATGACATACGGCCCGATTCGATACGGGAAAGATCTAAGATATCATTGATAAGGTTCAATAACAGATCGCTGTTCGTATTGATTAACTCGGTAAAGTTTTCCCGTTCTGCCTTACTGAGCTCGATGTCTGTGTTCATAAGATTCGAGAATCCGACAATAGCGTTCAATGGAGTCCGTATCTCATGGCTCATATTCGCTAAAAATGCCGATTTCATTTGGTCGGACTCTTTAGCCTTCTCTAAGGCTACTTCCAGTTCCTTGTTCTGTTTTACCAAATTGGCTTGCGCTAATTTCTTATATTTCTGTTCTCTGGAATATAGCTTCCATAATCCCGTGGCAACGATATTGATAAAGATGAACGCTACGCAAATGAAAGCGATCAGCTGTTTCTTGTATAGCTCATAAAAAGGGATATTGACTAAACGGGCATAAGAAGGGATCTTCTCGATAGGTATTCCCCATGCTTTTATGGTATGCCATACGAGAATATATTCCTTACTGCTTTCTTTGATCGGAATTTCTGCGACAGGGGTCCCTTTCAACACTAACGAAGCCATTTCCGCCTGTTCTCGTGCTTGTATTTCTACGGATGTGAAATAACCTCCGATGTATCGATTCCGTCTTTTAGCCGGATGATATTGAATCGGTTCGTAATGAGCGGAGAAGCTGGGATAATTGACTAATTGATAAAAAGCTTCGGAGGTATGATCGTATTTTATATCTAGATAAGTGCTTTGATCCAGAGTGCCGGACAAATTAAAGAGCAAAGAAGATCCCGGTAAAACTCGGTATGGAAGGGTATTTATTTTTGCTATACAGTTTTTTCCCGGTAGCGACCGTATCTGAGTGCCATTTTGGGTAAGGTCTATGAGCCTCTTTACAAATAGACTGTCATTTGTTCCGATTTTATCTAACTCTAGCCCCCGGATTTTAAGGCGGATTATTTCTATTTCCGGGTGTCCTTGTATTTGTTGCCAAAAGTCATTAAAGGATTTTCTTCCAAGGATTGTCCGGTCGCAAGGAATCTGGATTTGCAATACTCCGAATAATTTATGTATAAATTCTATATTCTTGATGAAGTCTTGTTTGTCGTGTAGTCCGGTAAGATTGGGGTACTTCTTTAAAAGCGACCAATTCGGATAATTTACGCCGGCGAAAACAATCGGTATTTCTTTTAGATACGGGTGTCCGCAAGCTAATAAAGAGTAGCAAGCTTGATCATCGTTTACTAATATGATATCGGGTTTAATCTCTTTGATCGAGTCAATATAATTATACATTCGGGCTATTTCGGCACTATCCAGATATTGCTCGCAATCTAGATAGAATGTATGAATCTTCGGGTTTATTTTTTGCTTATTGAATGTTCGTTCCAGCACTTCATTAAAAATCGGGTAGGTATCTTTCTTTTGCTCAAAAGAATGGATAAGCACAACTTTCTTTTCTTCTTTTTCTTGGCAACCTAGGGTTAACAAAGAGACAAGAAATATGAATATGGCAAAAATTAAATATTTATGTGTGTGTTTCATGATTCTTAATAGATAGATCTTTTGCAAAGGTAGAAGTTTTTTTGATTATCAAAGCAAAAAAAATGGTCATCCGTCACGGACGACCAATCTTCATTGCTAACCTTAAATCTAATACCATGAAAAACACGGTGCAAATATATAGTATTTTATGTTGTACAGCATGATTTCGTGGCGTAAATCCTTGATACGTTAGCTTTATTTTAATAATAGTCCGTCCTGCTAAAGGACCGTTAACAGTTATTGCTTGCTTTTCACGTACTCATCGGCCTTCTCTTTTACCCGATCGGCACGTTTTTGAGTCTCGGGATGGCTTGAGAACATCTGCATAAACTTGGACGATTTAGCTTCCGACTCACTCAGTTGTAACAATTTATTTAATGAGTTAGACATTCCGTACGGATCTCGCCCGTTATCTATACAAAACTGGAAACCGAATTCGTCCGCCTCATACTCTTGTTTCTGGGAATATTGAGCGCCGGCCAAGGCCTGTGCCATGTCTCCCAGTTGAGAGTCGGTCAGTTTGGATACGGTTCCACTTACAGCTCCGGCGGCGTTTTTAGCGGCGGAGGTCAAGTAAGCGTTTTTCATGGCGTCTTTAGAGTCGGAATGAACGACGTGCCCGATCTCATGACCGATAACGGCGAATACCTCGTCATCGTCCATGATTTTCATCAATCCGCCACATACGCGTACACTTCCGTCTCCACAGGCGAAAGCGTTTACATCTACTACATTATATACTTTAAAGTTTAAGTCTAGGCCGGAAACTTTCTTTACATTGGCGGTCAAGCGTTCCAAGCGTTGTCCCATTTCCGTATCCGGACCTGCTACCTCGTTATGAGTGTCCATCCATTGGATGTACTCTTTTGCCATTTTGGCTACATCCTCGTCGGATAGAGTAGCGGCATGCGCTACATCAGTTGCGGCATTAATCACTTTTTTCGTATTAATGGTCTTGCCGCCAATCTTGAATTGGGCGGAAACCGTTAGGCTCACTCCTGCTAAGAAAGCCAAGGACAATAAGATTTTTTTCATGTTTTAAATTAGTTAGTTGTTTGTGATAAATAATTTTCGATCTGTTGAAAAGTAGCGTCTTTCAACAATACTTTTTTCTCTTTGTTTAATAGATATAATGTGGGTATCGCTTTTAAGTCGTAGATCTCGTCGTTTTTAAGCGAAACACTTTTGTCGTATGAGTTGATCCAATCTTTAGGCATGACGGAAACATGCTCTTTCCATGCGTCCAGATCCTCGTCCGGATAAACGGCTAAGATCTTTAGTTTGTTGCTTTTTGAAAATTCATTGATCAAGAAGGACGATTCCATTTGTCTGGTTATTTCTTGACAAGCATGGCAGTCCGGATTATAGAAAAATAATAATAGATAATCCGCTTTTATATTGTATAATTTCCCGGTTTTTCCGTTCGCTAATGTGTACGTGAAATCGGTCGCAGGCGTCCCGATTCTGTTTTTTAATGCGAGCTCTAGCAAATGGGCGGGACGTATCTTTTCCACATCGCTTAATGACGAGGATTCGGTAAGATATTCCAATACCGCTATATACATTTCCTCATTCCTTAGGGGGGAGTTCGGATCGTATAGATATTTCTCCATCATCTCGGAAAAGTACTGAAACATGGCACTGTCTTGTTCTGTTTGTTTCATCATCGCTTTTACGGAAGAAGACATAGCCGCAGGCGAGACATAGTTCATCAAATCTATATAGTTGGATAATGCCTGCTCGGTCACTTGAGGTTCATGGATATAGGTCGTATCCTTGAAGTCGAATTTATCCCAATAATGTTTCACTAAATATTCGGCCCTTTCCACCGGGTCTGTGATTAGGGTGGGGACTGAGACCATTTCAAAGGTGGGTGGCGCTACATTGGATTCTTCCGTTTTTTGATTGCGTTGACCACTGCATGCATTGACGGTCAACGTCAACAATAAAACATATAGATATTTCATATTCATTCATATATTTATGTTTCAATCCACAAATATATAGTATTATTTTTATCTTTGTTAAATTAAAACGGCAAAAGATAGAATATCATGGATTTTCGATTAAAAGTATTTCATAGCGTAGCTTGTAACTTAAGTTTCACGAAAGCGTCCCGGGAGTTGTTCATTAGTCAACCCGCTATTAGTAAGCATATCCATGAGTTGGAGGTTCAATATAAGACGCCTCTCTTTGAACGAACAGGTAGCCAGATCCGTTTAACTCGTGCGGGCGAGTTGTTGTTTTCGCATACCCATTCCTTATTGGCTTCGTATCGTCAATTGGATTTCGAGATGAATCTGTTGACAAATAATTTTCTGGGGGATTTACATTTAGGTGCCAGTACGACAATATCCCAATATGTTCTTCCGCCCGTGCTTGCTTTATTCATTAAGATGTTTCCGGATATACATGTATCTGTATTGAATGGGAATAGCCGGGATATAGAGTTGGCTTTGCGAGATGGAAAAATAACGTTAGGATTGGTGGAAGGGACTACCCGTCAAAATACGATGCATTATATACCTTTTATGAAGGATGAGTTAGTGGTTGTGACTCATGTAGGGTCTAAGTTGGCTGCTTATGACGAACTGACGTTGGAACAACTTTGTGCTTTGCCCGTAGTACTTCGTGAAAACGGCTCCGGTACGCTTGAGGTCTTGGAGGGGACCTTGGCAAAACACCAGATCAAACTGTCGCAATTGAACGTATTATTGCAGCTAGGTAGTACGGAGAGTATCAAATTATTCTTGGAAAATTCCGATGCTTTGGGAATTCTTTCTATTCGGGCGGTGACACGTGAGCTGATGGCTGGACGTTTGAAAGTGATAGATATTGAGGGTTTTAAGGCCGAACGGACTTTCTCCTTTGTGGAGCCGCAGGGACAGAACAGCGGTATGGAAGAAAGTTTCATGCGTTTTGCCAGTCAACATTGGCAATAACTTTAGGTTATTCGCTATAAAAACTTGTGAAGTAAGGGATCGGATGAAAATATGTACTTTCGCGAACGAAATCAAATAATGATATGTTGTACTAAATAAATCAATAATTATGTTTAGTGAAAAACGAGGTAACGTATTACATGGTGTCTTGCTGATAGCCCTTTTCTCTTGTTCCGCATTCTATATCGCGGAGTTCCAGTTTATTAAACAATTGTCATTCAGTCCGCTGATTGTCGGTATTATTTTAGGTATGTTGTACGCCAACAGCCTAAGAAACCATTTGCCGGAGACGTGGGTTCCGGGTATCCTGTTTTGTACTAAGCAAGTGCTTCGTGCGGGTATCGTACTATATGGGTTTAAGCTGACCTTCCAGAGCGTGATTGCGATCGGCCTTCCGGCAATCCTGATCGATATGGTGATCGTGGTGCTTACCATCTTGATCGGTGTTTGGGTGGGGCGATTGATGAAAATGGATAAAGACCTTGCTTTACTGACCGCCACGGGTAGCGCTATTTGCGGGGCTGCCGCGGTATTGGGCGCTGAACCGGTCGTGAAGTGCGAGGCTCATAAGACGGCAGTTGCCGTATCGACAGTCGTGATTTTCGGTACGCTTTCTATGTTTATTTATCCGGTGATGTACCGTGCGGGTATTCTTGATTTAGACCCGGAGCAAATGGGACTTTATACGGGTGCGACCTTGCATGAGGTAGCTCATGTGGTAGGAGCCGGTAACGCTATGGGAAAGGAAATTTCGGATGCGGCTATTATCGTGAAAATGATTCGTGTGATGATGTTAGCTCCTGTGCTAGTGGTCATGAGTTTCATGTTGGCTCGAACCGCCGTGAAGTCCGTGGTTAACGGGGGGAGGAATGGCGGAGGCGTTGCCCCTTCTCGTGGTAAGATCACTATTCCTTGGTTTGCGTTTGGTTTCTTGGCCGTGATTGGTTTCAATTCGCTCGACTTGCTTCCTCATGCGGTTGTAGATGGGATCAATCAGGTAGATACATTCATGCTGACAATGGCCATGACTGCTCTTGGTACGGAGACTAGTATCGAGAAATTTAAGAAAGCTGGCGCTAAGCCCTTTGTTTTGGCCGCTATTTTATATGTTTGGTTACTAGCTGGTGGTTATTTGTTGGCGAAATATGTGCCTCAACTTGCATAAGATCGTATTTTCCTCTATTTTTGTGATCTTAAATAGGTCGTTGTGGATAAGATGAGTCTTTTATCCATACCGTGAAATATAAAAAGATGGCATCAAAGATTACAAAAGGTATCCTTATTTCTTGTTGGATAGTATACCTCGCTATATTAGGGGCGGTGGTAATGGTGTTTATGGCGATAGCGAATGGTTCAATTGGTTATATGCCTCCGGTGGAACAATTGGAGAACCCGATTGATAAATATGCTTCCCAAGTTATCTCCTCGGACGGAAAGGCGTTGGGAGCCTATGCGCATAGCAAAGACAATCGTATTTACGTGAATTATGAGGATCTTTCGCCGGATTTGGTGAAAGCCTTGATCGCTACCGAGGATATCCGGTTCGCCGAACATAGCGGTATCGATGCGCAGGGTTTGTTTCGTGCCATCGTGAAGCGGGGTATCTTGATGCAAAAAAGCGGTGGTGGCGGTAGTACCATTACCCAGCAATTAGCGAAGCAATTATTCTCGCCGAGTGCCGATAATATGATGGAACGTCTTTTCCAGAAACCGATCGAATGGGTGATCGCGGTTCAATTGGAACGTTATTACACAAAGGAAGAGATTATAAATATGTATCTGAATAAGTTTGACTTCTTGTACAATGCCGTGGGAATCCAATCCGCATCTCGTGTGTATTTCGGGAAGACCCCTAAAACCTTGAAGATCGAGGAAGCCGCCACGTTGGTAGGCATGTGCAAGAACCCTTCTTATTTCAATCCGGTTCGCCATAACAAGCGTACCATCGGCCGTCGTAATACGGTTTTGGAGCAGATGGAAAAGGCCGGGTACATAACCAAGGCGGAATGTGATTCGTTGAAGGCTTTACCCTTGGTCGTACATTTTACCCGTATGGACCATAAAGACGGTTTGGCTCCTTACTTCCGTGAATACCTTCGTCTGACAATGACCGCGAAGAAACCGGAGCGTAAGGATTACGCCTCTTGGCAATCTCAGAAATTCAGTGAGGACTCATTATCTTGGGCGACGAATCCATTATATGGATGGTGTAACAAAAATAAAAAAGCCGATGGAGAATACTATAATCTTTATACGGATGGCTTGAAAATCTATACGAGCATCGATTCCCGTATGCAGAAATATGCGGAAGACGCTGTCCGCGAGCATATGAGTAAAGATCTTCAACCGGCTTTCTTCCGGGAAAAGAAGGGGCGTAGCTATGCTCCGTTCTCAAGAGACGTAAGTGTCGGTCAAGTAGACACGATGTTGATGCGTGCGATGCACCAGACAGATCGTTACCGGGCGATGAAAAAGAGTGGAATGGCTGAGGCCGATATGCGCGAGGAGTTTGAGAAGCCTGTCGATATGCGTGTGTTTAGTTGGGATGGTCCGATCGATACGATCATGTCTCCCTTGGATTCGATTCGTTATCATAAGAGTTTCTTGCGTACGGCGTTTATGTCGATGGACCCTCGCACCGGGCAGGTCAAGGCTTATGTAGGTGGTATTGACTATAATGACTTCCAATATGATATGGTGAATGGCGGTCGCCGTCAGATCGGTTCTACCATGAAACCGTTCCTTTATTCGTTGGCGATGATCGAGGGGATCAGTCCTTGCGACCAGATGCTACATGTGCAGCAGCAGTTGATGGACGAGAACGGTCGTTTGTGGGTTCCCCGTAACGCCAGCGCGAAGCGAATCGGCGAGATGGTTACGATCAAGTGGGGATTACAGAACTCGGATAACTGGGTAACCGCTTATCTGATGAGCCAGCTCTCACCTTATACGTTTGTTCGTTTGCTTCATTCTTTCGGCTTGAAGAATCATATCGATCCGGTTATCTCGGTCTGTCTGGGTACTCCGGATGTATCGGTGGGTGAGATGGTCGGGGCCTATACGGTATTTGCCAACAAGGGCATCCGGGTAGAACCTTTATTCGTGACCCGTATAGAAGATTCATATGGAAATACAATTGCGAACTTTACCCCACAGATGAGTGAGGTGCTGACGGAAGATGCTTCCTATAAGATGCTACATATGTTGAAAAGCGTAATCGACGGTGGTACCGGAGGACGTGTACGTTTCCGCTACGGTATCAAGGCGGAGATGGGTGGTAAGACCGGAACGACCCAGAATAACTCCGACGGTTGGTTCATGGGATTTACGCCTAGCTTGGTTTCCGGCTGCTGGGTAGGCGGCGAGGACCGTTCCATCCATTTCGACCGCTTGGCGGAAGGGCAGGGAGCGAGTATGGCGTTACCGATTTACGCCCTTTATATGCAAAAGGTTTATAAAGATAAAACGTTAGGCTACTCGGAAGACGAGACTTTCGAGATCCCCGAGAAATACGCGAACCCATGTAGCGAAGGAGGGGAGGAAGATAGCCCTACGACTCCACCGGATACAGGAGGTATCGATAAGATGTTTGAGTGATAATAATCAGACTATTACAGTTTTTTTAAATTCCCCGTAAGGAAAACTTTTGTTTCCCTATAGCAAAACAAAAGTTTCTTCAGCAGGAAACTTTTGTTTCTTCCAATAGAAACTGCAGTTATCTTTATGGAAAACAGAAAGCGCTACTGATCCTTTTTCCCAAATCCTTTGTTATACTAAGAATTAATGGTTAGATTTGTGACTGTTAATCTTAATAAAGGAGGAGCTATATGGACCGTAGTAAAATGATTTCTCAGTTGGAAGACCCGTCTGAAGTCTTTGATTTTCTTGTGATCGGAGGAGGAGCTACCGGCATAGGTATCGCTCTGGATGCTTCGACAAGAGGATATAGAGTCGCCTTATTCGAACAATCGGACTTTACGAAAGGAACTTCCAGCCGTAGTACGAAGTTGGTCCATGGCGGTGTCCGTTATTTGGCGCAAGGAGATGTCTCCTTGGTTCTGGAAGCCTTGCGCGAACGAGGCCTGCTACGCCAGAACGCTCCCCATTTGGTAAAAGATCAAACCTTCTTAATCCCTTGTTATCGTTGGTGGGAAGGCCCGTTTTATACGATAGGCCTGATCCTATATGATGTGATGGCCGGAAAATTAGGTCTGGGACGTTCGGTTTGTATCGGCCCGAAACGGGCGCTTCGTACCATTCCGATGCTTCGTCCGAAAGGGATGACCGCCGGGGTGCTTTATCACGACGGCCAGTTCGATGATTCCCGCCTTGCGATTAATATGGTCCGCAGCTCTATCGACGCCGGTGCTTGTATCTTGAACTACGCGAAAGTCATAGGGCTTCTGAAGGACGGTGACCACAAAGTATCCGGCGTTACGGTTCGAGATGAGGAGACCGGTACGGTTTATCAAGTAAGATCCCGTTGCGTGATCAACGCTACTGGTGTCTTCGCCATGAGATCTTGCAAATGGACGAGCCGGGTAAACGCCCGACCGTTCGCCCCAGTCAAGGCGTCCATTTGGTATTGGATTCCTCTTTCTTGCAAAGTGATTGCGCCATTATGATTCCTAAGACATCGGATGGACGTGTGTTGTTCGCCGTACCTTGGCATGATAAAGTCGTGGTAGGGACAACGGATACCTTGATGGAATCGCCGGAAAAAGAGCCGGTAGCCTTAGAGAAAGAAATCCAATTTATACTCGATACGGCCGCTAACTATTTGACCCGGCCACCTAAGCGAAGCGATGTCTTATCTGTGTTCGCGGGGCTTCGTCCGCTCGCCGCTCCCCGTAGCGAAGGTAAAAAGACAAAAGAGATATCACGTAGCCATAAATTGATCCGGGAGAAATCCGGCTTGATCACCATTATCGGAGGCAAATGGACAACCTACCGGAAAATGGCTCAAGATACCCTAGACCTAGCGATACGTTACATGCATATTCCTACAAAAGACTGTATTACCGAGCGTTACCAAATCCATGGTAGCCGGAAGAATCCGGATTTCTCCGATCCTTTATACGTATATGGTACGGATGCCGACGAAATCCGTAACTTAGTGGCCTCTTCCCCCGCCATGGCGGAGAAGTTGCATCCGGACTATGCCTATACGGTAGGAGAGGTAACTTGGCTGGTCCGTAATGAGATGCCTCGTACTTTGGAGGATGTATTGGCACGCCGTTTGCGTATCTTATTCTTAGACGCACGGGCGGCGATGGCAATGGCTCCTAAAGTAGCGGGGATTCTGGCTACGGAATGGGGGAAGGACGAGACTTGGACCTCTGCTCAGGTAAAGGCGTTTAATGAGGTTGCCTCGAATTATATACTGAATTGACAAATTGATAAACGATACTAATATAGAAGGATATGAATTTCAGGAATAAATACGTATTGGCGATCGATCAGGGAACCACTAGCTCCCGGGCTATCCTGTTTAATCATCAAGGAACTATTATTACGTTGGCTCAGAAGCCATTCCAACAGTATTTTCCGAAACCGGGCTGGGTAGAGCACGACCCGAATGAGATTTGGTACACCCAATCGTCTGTCATCAAGGAGGCGATGGCAAAAGCGGATGTCACGGATAGCCATATCGCCTGTATCGGAATCGCTAACCAACGGGAGACTACCATCATCTGGGACCGGGAGACTGGCTTTCCCGTATACAACGCGATCGTATGGCAGGATCGCCGTACGGCGGATTATTGCGAGGAACTTAAATCGCAAGGCTGGGCGGAACGTATCCAGCAGAAGACCGGATTGGTGATCGACGCTTATTTCTCCGCCACGAAGATAAAATGGATATTGGATAACGTAAAGGGTATCCGGGAGCGTGCGGAGCGGGGAGAGCTATGCTTCGGTACGGTAGATACTTGGCTGGTTTGGAAACTTACCCGGGGCGCTCAATTCATTACGGATGTGACGAACGCTTCCCGTACCATGCTTTTCAATATCCGTACTTTGCAATGGGACCAAGAGTTATTGGACTTGTTTACGATACCTGCCTCGATGTTACCGCAAGTGAAAGCCTGTAGCGAGGTTTACTGCGAGACATCAACTCCTATTTTTAAGAAAGGCATCCCGGTATCCGGTATGGCTGGCGACCAACAGGCGGCTCTGTTCGGCCAGCTCTGCGTAGAGGATGGTATGATCAAGACAACCTACGGAACCGGCTGCTTTATGATCCTGAATAACGGCAAGGAACCCGTTCTTTCCCAGAATAACCTATTGACAACGATCGCATGGAAATTAGGGGATCAGACGACCTATGCGCTGGAAGGTAGTGTCTTTGTGGGAGGTGCCGTCGTTCAATGGTTGAGGGATGGGATCGGCTTGATTCCGAATGCCTCGATTACGGAGCAAATGGCGAAATCCGTCAGTGATAATGGGGGTGTTTATTTTGTGCCGGCGTTAACGGGTTTGGGTGCGCCGTATTGGGATCAATACGCACGTGGCGCTATTATCGGGATTACCCGCGGAACTACGGCGGCTCATTTAACCCGTGCGGCTTTGGAGGGCATCTGCTATCAAGTATATGATGTATTGATGGCCATGGAAAACGATATTCACGCCAAGCCGAAAGAGATTCGGGTAGATGGCGGTGCTATCGCTAATAACTTCTTGATGCAATTCCAGTCCGATATCTGCCGCTGTCCGGTCGTACGTCCGAATGTATTGGAGACGACTGCTTTGGGAGCCGCTTATTTGGCGGGCTTGGCGATCGGCTATTGGAAGGATATCGATGAACTGAAAGAACAATGGTGCTTGGATAAGGTCTTTAACCCACAAATGAAAGAGGATACTGCCCGTAAATTATTGAACGAATGGCATAAGGCGGTGGGGCGTTCTCAGAATTGGGCTGAATAATGAAAATCATCTTATAGGCAGATTAACAAGTTAACAAATTCTTAAATTATTATCTTATGTCTCCATTTTTAGCGGAATTATTAGGGACTATGCTCTTGATCCTGATGGGAGGAGGAGTTGTAGCGAATGTCTGTTTGTCGAAAACAAAAGGCAATGGAGCGGGCTGGATAGCGATAACGACCGCTTGGGCTTTAGGCGTATTTATCGGTGTTGTGGTAGCCGGCCCTTATAGTGGCGCACATTTGAATCCGGCGGTATCGATTGGCTTGGCGATCGGAGGGACTTTCCCTTGGTGTGATGTATGTACTTATATAGCCGGGCAAATGATAGGTGCCGCTTTGGGCGCTTTATTGGTCTGGCTGGTTTATAAGGATCACTTCAACGCTACGGATGATCCGGATGCGGAATTAGGCGTATTCTGTACGAGTCCTGCTATCAAAGATTATCCAATTAATTTCTTAGGTGAGATGATCGGTACGTTCGCCTTGATGTTTGTCGTATTTTTTATAACGGACGGAGAACTAACCTACGAAAGCAATAGTACCTTGCCGATAGGTTTAGGTTCGGTAGGTGCCATTCCGGTAGCGTTTACGGTCTGGGTAATCGGCCTTTCCTTAGGTGGAACTACCGGTTACGCGATTAACCCTGCCCGTGATTTAGCTCCCCGGTTCATACACTTTATTTTGCCGATCAAGGGAAAAGGCAGCAGCCATTGGGAGTATGCTTGGGTACCTGTTTTAGGGCCGATAGCTGGGGCCGCTATTGCCGGTATGCTCTATTATGTATTGAAATAATCTCTTGTATCATCCGGATCACTTTCGGAACCGCAGCCTTTACCTCGGGTGTCAGATCCATTCCGACCTCGTTGATATTGAGGGCGGAGATGACAATGAGATGGGTTTCCGGGAGATCGTCGGTTAGGATCATGGCGTCGATCATATCTTTTAGACCGATCTCGTGGGCGCTCATGAGCGGGGGAAAGTCGGTGGCGTAACGAGGTTGGATCAGACGGACGGTGCCCGGAGGGTTATTATCCAGCGTGGCGTCGATCATGATGATACGGTCATATCCTTGCAGCCAACTTAATAAATGAAGTCCTCCCGTGCCCCCGTCCATCAAATGGACGTGAGCCGGGAGCTTCTCGTTTTCTAAAGCCTTGATAACGTGTATGCCTACACCTTCGTCTTTCAGCAATAAATTGCCTACTCCTAATACTAATGTTTCCTTTTCCACTTTCATCCTTTTTTAGCGATCTTAGTGATAGTCTCGGCAGTCTCGGTTACTTCTTCCTTGTCCGCTATGTCTTCCTCGATAAACTTCCAGCCACCGATGATGGACGAAGTCTCGCCACGTTGCTCGATATAGTCATGATAAAATACCAGATAAATATGAACGATAGCGAAAAGGATGAAGAACCACATCAGGAAATGATGAATCTGGCGAGCCATCAAATCCCCACCCATCAAGGGAACCGTCCACGCGAACAGTTGCGGGAAGAAGGACTGGCTCATCTTTGCGTACAGGCCGAAACCCGTGATGCTTTGCAACAAGAACGCCCAGAACGTACCGAAATAGATCAAGCTGGCCAAGGCGTTATGCCCGATACTGTCTACCGGTTTGTTCTTGATCATCAGGATATCTACCTTGATCACCTCCAATACCTCTTTCCATTGGGATTTCTTTAAAGGGATGAAGTTATTCCATCTGGCATAACGATTCCCGACGAATCCCCAATAAAGCCGGAATACGAAATTGAAGAAGAATACGAACGCTGTTACGAAATGGATAAACCGAACCACGCCGAACCAATAGCTGAAATAAGCCTCCGAAGCGGACATGATCGCGGGAGGATCGGCGATGATAAAGCCTGTCACGCAGAGTATGACGATACAGAGCGCATTCACCCAATGATAGATACGTACGGGTAATTCCCATACATACACTTCTCTTAAACGTTTCTTACGACTCTTCATGGCTCTATTGTTTTTTAGAATGTATCAACTTGGTGCACATATTTTCCTTCCTCGTCATACAGATGCACGGCACAAGCCAGACAAGGATCGAAAGAGTGGATCGTCCGAAGAATCTCTAAGGGTTGCTTCGGATCGTATATCGGCGTACCGATCAAAGCGGACTCGTAGGCGGACAATACGCCATTCTCATCCCTCGGTGAGGCGTTCCAAGTAGTAGGCACTACCATCTGGTAGTTCTTTACCCGGTTCTTGTCGATCACGATAAAATGGGCTAATGCTCCACGGGGAGCTTCGGCCAATCCTACGCCTTGCTCATGATCGGGCCAGTTCTCCCGTTCCCATTCGGCACTGTTTGCCATCCGGGAATCCCCGTTCTCGAGGTTCTTGATCAATTGGTTGAAAAACTCAAGGGCCCAGTCTGCTGCCATTCTACATTCCAATCCACGAGCGGCGGTACGTCCTAGGGTAGAGAATAAAGCATCTACCGGCAAGTCGAGCTGACGTAAAGTCTCGTCTACGATACTCTTTTGGGGTTCCTTCCCTGCGGCGTAAGCTACGATCAAACGGGCTAACGGACCCACTTCCATTGGTTCCTGTTTCCACCGTGGCGTCTTGATCCAACTATATTTATCCTCTACGTCCAGCAACTTATAGGGGGGACGAGGGCCGGTATATTCCAGATGAGTCTCTCCCTCGTAGGGATGCAAACCGGCTTTGTCTCCTTGCGTGTATTTATACCATGAATGATAAATGTACTCCTTGATTTCCTCCGGGGAGTTAGCGTCTACGGGATGTACCTTGCTTAGGTCACGATCCAAAACGATTCCTCTGGGGATCTTATAACTTTCCACTTCCCCGAGATCGAACATCGGATAGTCTCCGTAAGACAAATAGTTTCGTACTCCTCCGCCAATCTTACTCCATTTGTCTTTATAAACGTTGGCGATCATCAATAAATCCGGGATATAAACTTGATTGATGAATGTTTTCGCCTCCTCTAGTTTCTGCTTTACCAGAGCGAGTCGATCTGCGTTGATCGCATTGGCCTCATTTAAGTCGATGCTGCAAGGCATACCGCCTACGATATAGTTTGGATGCGGATTCTTGCCCCCGAACACAGCGTGTACCTTGACGACCTCTTTCTGCCATTCCAATGCGTCCAGATAATGGACGGTAGCGATAAGGTTCTGTTCCGGCGTAAGTTTATAGTCCGGATGTCCCCAATACCCATTGGCGAATATACCAAGCTGCCCGCTGGCAACGAACTTCTTTAGTCGTTCTTGAGTGGCGGTGAAATACCCCTCGGTATTCTTTGCCCATGGAGAAAGTTGCTGGGCAAGTAAAGCGGCGGCTTTTGGATCGGCTTTTAAGGCGGATACCACATCTACCCAATCCAATGCATGCAATTGATAGAAATGCACCGTATGGTCATGCATGTACAATACGGCTTGCATGATATTACGAACCATACTGGCGTTGGGAGGGATCACGATACCCCGTGCGTTCTCGACCGCCCGTACCGAGGCAAGCGAGTGGATGGAAGTACATACGCCGCAAACACGGCCTACGAAAGCCCATACATCCCGGGGATCCCGGTCTTTTACGATATTCTCGATGCCCCGCACCATGGTACCCGAGCTATAAGCGTTCTTGATCGTGCCACCTTCTATTTCAGCCTCTACCCGCAGGTGGCCTTCTATACGGGTAATGGGGTCTATGACAATTCTTTCTGACATGATAGTAGTGTTTTATTAGATCGTAGATTTACTTTCCGGCTCATCATTGTCGATAAGCTCTTTTTTCCGTATGTTAGTTGCTACGGCATGTACGGCGATACCGGCGGCGGTAGCGGCTCCTAGAGCCAGACCGATCTGATCCGCCGTGGCCTCGATACCGAATCCGTGTATATCGGGCATACGTTTATAGAACGGGCTGTTGTCCCAGAAATTCTCCTCGCTGCAACCTAAACAGGGGTGACCGCTTTGGATTGGGTAACTGGTGCCCTCGTTCCATTTGATGATACCGCACGAGTTATAGGTGCTTGGACCTTTGCATCCCACTTTATACAGGCAGTAGCCATGCTTGGCGTTCTCATCGTCGAAGCTCTCCACGAACAAACCGGCGTCGAAATTCGCACGGCGGTAGCACGTATCATGTACCCGGCGTGAGTAGAACATCTTCGGACGGCCCAATCCATCCAATTGTGGCATACGATCGAAGGTCAACATATAGATAATGACACCCGCCATCACGTCGGCGATCGGAGGACAGCCTTGTACATTAATAATAGGTTTACCTTTGATGACTTTATGGATACCTTTAGCGCCGGTAGGATTCGGGTTCGCCGCTTGCACGCAACCGGCGGAAGCGCAGTTGCCCCAAGCGATGATCGCTTTAGCTCCTGCGGCGGCCTCTTCGGTGATCTGCAAGGCACTTTGCCGCCTACGCAACAATAAGCCTCATCTTTTGTAGGTAACGATCCCTCGATCATCAGCAGATAATTGCCGTAATATTTTTTCATGGTCTCTTCCTTAGCGGCCTCGGCCTGTTCGCCGGCGGCGGCCATCAGCGTCTCGGTATAGTCTAGGGAAATCTTGTCTAACAACAAGGTAGCCACGATCGGGTGGGCGGCACGGATAAACGATTCGGTACAACAGGTACATTCCTGTAGGTGTAGCCAGATGATCGGAAGGCGGGGTTTCGTCTCCAAGGCATTTACTACCTGTGCCACTCCCGAAGCCTCCAATCCCATCAGGACGGCCATGGTGGTACAGAACTTCAGGAAGTCCCGGCGGGAGATGCCTTTCTGACGGCACTCTTCGTAAACGGACGGTCTTTTATTTTCCATATCTCAGCAATTAAGTATTCTAACAAATACGGGGGAGTTGCTCCCCGCTTAGCATATCGATGATCCGGTAGTTACCGTATAATGTCTTCATCTTGACCCGGGCTTGCTCTCCGCTTTGCTTGGTGATACGGCCGATAACGGTCGCTTGCCTGCCCTCCTCAAAACCTCTCATAAGGGGTAACGCTTGTTCCGCAAGGCTTTCCGGCAGGATCACAAGAACCAATCCTTCGTTCGCTATATAGAGTGGGTCTAATCCTAGCATCTCGGATGCGGCACGTACCGCTTCCGGAATAGGCAGGGCGTCTTCGTCCAGCAGGATATCCACACCAGCGTCTTGGGCGATCTCGTTGAGGGTTCCGCTTACGCCACCTCGGGTGGGGTCACGTAAGACATGTACCTCTCCTATAGTATGTAACAGCTCAGAAATCAGAATGTTTAGCGAAGCGGTATCACTTTTTAGATCCGTCTCGAATCCCAAGCTTTCCCGTGCGGAAAGGATCGTGATACCATGTAGACCAATCGGGCCGCTACAAATGACGACATCGCCGGGAGTCGCTTGGTCTGGGGCGATTCGTATGCCCGGAGGGACGATCCCGATCCCACTGGTGTTGATAAACAATTTATCGCATTTGCCCCGTTCCACCACTTTTGTGTCTCCTGCTACGATCTGTACGCCGGCACGCTCCGCCGCACGTTTCATGGATTGTACGATACGCTGAAGATCTGCTAGAGGCAAGCCCTCTTCCAGTATAAACCCGGCGGTCAGATACAAAGGACGGGCACCACAACAAGCCAAATCGTTAACGGTCCCATTGATCGCCAGATCACCGATATCTCCTCCGGGGAAAAAGATCGGGTCTACCACGAAGGAGTCGGTAGAGTAGGCCAGTCGCCCTTCTTCCATAGGGAACACGCATCCGTCATGATCCTGCTCCAATAATGGGTTCCGGAAAGCCGGATAAAATACTTGGCTGATCAGTTGGTGTGTCATGCGTCCTCCCCCTCCGTGCGCTAGTAACACACGGTCTGAGTCGGTAAAAGGAATCGGGCAATTCAAGTGTATATTCATATCTTTCTATTTATATCTATAATAAGCGGCACAAACCCCTTCCGAGGAGACCATCGGGGCTCCCAGCGGATGGGTGGGATGGCAGGCCTTCCCGAAATGGGGACAGTCCGAGGGTTGTCTCAAACCTCTCATAATCAGACCGGCGATGCATTCGGATGCGATCTGGTTTTCTTCCGGACACAATTGAAATCTCATTCGGGAGGAATATCTTTTATATTCGGACCGAAGTTGAAGCCCGCTGGAGGGGATGATTCCGATGCCCCGCCAGTCTTGGTCGCAAGGTTCCAGCATCTCGTCCATAAGTTGGCGGGCGGCGGCATTCCCTTGTTCGGGGACGGCCCGTTTGTAAGCGTTCTCTACCTCATAACTTCCGGCTTCCAACTGGGAGACACAGCGGTAGATACCATATAATAGATCTACCGGCTCGAATCCGGTGACGACCATCGGGATTTTATAGTGGGCGGCTAATCGGTGATAGGCCCTGTTGCCTGTGATGGCGCAGACATGTCCGGCTGTCAGGAAGCCATTCACTTTGCTTTCCGGATCTGATAAGATAGTCTCGATAGCGGGTGGTACCGTGAATAAGGAAGTCAATATGGAAAAGTTCGGAAGTCCTCGGCGTATGGCCTCTTTCAAAGCCATGAGGTAGACAGGTGCGGTCGTCTCAAAACCAATCGCGAAGAATACGATTTCCTTATCCGGGTTCTCCTCGGCCAGTGATAGGGCATCCAAGGGCGTATATAGCATACGGATATCCGCTCCTCTCGCTTTTACGCTCAATAAATCCTCCTTACTTCCCGGAACTCGCATCATATCCCCGAAAGAGGCTAAGATCACATTCGGCTGTGTCGCCAACTTCAAGGCGTAGTCGATTGTCTCGACCGGTGTTACACAGACCGGGCAGCCCGGCCCATGGAGTAGTTGAAGATCCGGCGGCAACATCTCTTCCAGCCGATAACGGGCGATAGCATGTGTTTGCCCGCCACAAATCTCCATGATATACCAAGGTCGTGTCACCTTTTTGCGGATGGCCTCCAGAAGAGTTTGTACCTTCTCGTTGCTTCTATATTCGTCTACGAAACGCACTTTTGTAATTCTTTAAGGTCTTTCAGTGTTTCCTCCGCTTCTTTCTCATCTACCACGGATATAGCGATTCCTGCGTGAGCGAGGATATAATCCCCCTGTTTCACATCCACCCATTCAATACATATATTCTTTAGGATGCCTCCGAAATCAACTTTAGCCATGGTCATTTCGGGGATGCTTCGATCGATTGAGATAATCTTTCCGGGTACCGCTAAACACATATCGTTTCAATTTATTTAATAACCTCAAAGATACTTAATATGTTTAAGAGGGAAAGATAAAATTGATAAATATTATTTATAAGATGATAGATAATATCTCTTTAGTAAATACGATAGTCGATTCGTGTCTGATTAGACATTTATTCCTATATTTGTGCTATGGCGAAGAATAAAGTATATGCGTTGATTATTCAAGGCTTGGTTCAAGGGGTTGGTTTTCGCCCTTTTATCTACCGGATCGCTAAAGATCTGGGGATGAAAGGTTGTGTGGAGAATATGAATAATGGAGTACGTATATTGGTTGCCGCTACTCCGGATGATCGGGATTTGCTGATAAGTCGTATACGGACCGAGCATCCTCGTGTCGCTTATATCCATCGGATCTCCTATACATCTACGGAAATGGATGAAGATGATTTTGACGATTTTACGATTACGCCTAGCCATTCAGAATCGGATGAGGTCACGCAGGTCTCCCCGGATATCGCTGTTTGTGCGGATTGTATGCGAGACCGGACTACTCAACCCCATCGAATCGGATATCCTTTTATTAATTGTACGCATTGTGGCCCTCGCTTCTCTATTATCCGGGACCTTCCTTACGACCGTTCGCAGACAACGATGGGCGGTTTCCTTATGTGTCCCGATTGTGAGAAAGAATATACGAATGTTATCGATCGCCGTTTCCATGCCCAACCGGTCGCTTGCAATCATTGTGGCCCGACTTATTACGCGACTTATAACGAGGAGACTTATATCGATTATGAGACCTTATTGAAACTTACCTCTCGCTTATTGCTTGGTGAAGAGGTTATTGCTGCTAAAGGAATCGGAGGCTATCATTTGATTTGTGATGCCTCGAACGAGAGAGCGGTTGCCCGTCTGCGAGAGATAAAGCAGCGGGATACCAAACCATTCGCTGTTATGTTCCGTGATCTGGAACATTTGCAAGTCTATACGGTAACGGAGCCGATGGAGGAGCGATGCTTAGTTTCTTGGCGCCGTCCGATCGTACTGCTGAGGCAACGGAGCCGGTTAGCTTCCGGAATCAATCCGGGCATGCATACGCTAGGATGTATGTTGTCTTATATGCCGATTCATTACGATTGGTTTGCTCGTACAGGGATACCTGCGTTGGTAATGACCAGCGGGAATCTAAGCGATTTGCCGATAGCGATCACCCCGGAGGATGCGGAGGCGCAATTAGCGGGAAAGGTAGCGATCCTCTTGCATCATAATCGCCCGATCCATAACCGGGTAGATGATTCTGTATTGCAGGTCTGCGGAGGACAACCTTGCTTGATCCGTCGTTCCCGGGGCTATGTGCCGGAACCCTTTTTCACGGATACAAATGTGGAGGGGATCATGGCTTTCGGTGCGGAGAAAGTGAACACGTTCGCTTTGGGAAAAGGAGAGACGATCCTGCAAAGTCAATATATTGGCGACTTAAAGAACTGGGAGACTTTCCGGTTCTATACGGAATCTATGGAGCGGTTTCGTCATTTGTTTCGTTTCAATCCCCAGCGATTGGTTTGTGACCTGCATCCGGATTATCTTTCCAGCCAAGAGGCGGAACGTATCTCGAAATCTCTTTCCTTACCTTTATTAAAGGTACAACATCATCATGCTCATGCCGCTGCTTGTATGTTGGAGCATGGATTGAATGAGCCGGTTCTCGCTATCGTGATGGATGGGACAGGTCTGGGTGATGATGGTAAGGTTTGGGGAGGCGAGTTCTTCTTTTGTGACCGAGCGAAATACCGTCGCCTTTCCCATTTTGAGTATGTCCCGTTACCGGGAGGCGACAAGGCGGCTGAGGAGCCATGGCGAATGGTTGTCGCCTATTTGTGGCATTATTTCAAGGACGAACCGTCGGGTATTCCTTATCCGGCCGATTTCGTGGAACGCATAGGTACGGAAAGGATCACTATGCTTGAACGAATGATGGAGAAAGGTGTGAATACACCCTATACATCCAGCGCTGGCCGGCTGTTTGATGCGGTAGCTTCTTTATTGGGGATTTGCGATGTCTCCAGCCACCAAGCGGAGGCTCCGGTCTTATTGGAGCAGGCGGCGATGGGAGAGAGGAACGCTTATGCGTATCCAGTCTCGGCGGAGGGAGAGGAAATCTCTTTTTATTCTTTGTTTGAGGCATTATTGCATGATAAGACGAACGAGGTCCCGGTGAGCTTGATATCCGCCCGTTTCCATACGACATTGGCTTCCTTGTTTGTGCAGAAAGCCCGCTTGTTGATTAAACGGACGAAAGCGACACAAGTGGTTATCTCGGGAGGATGTTTCCAGAATAAATTATTGACGGAGTCGATGAGGAGACAGTTCATCATGGCTGGGGTCCCCGTCTATATTCCGTCTCGTATACCTTGTAACGATGGGGGGATAGCCGTGGGGCAATTAACGATCGCCTCGGTGACTCCCTTTTAAAAGAGATCAGATATGCATGAGTTGTCTATAGCCCGTAGTATCGTGGAGCTGGTTGAGGAACAAGCGGATAACCGGGGAGCCTCGGTGGTCGAAGAGTTGGAGTTAGAGATAGGACATTTGTCCGGCGTAGAGATCCAAACCTTAGAGTTCGCATTGGATAGCGCCATAAAAGGTAGCAAGCTGGAAAAGGCCCGGATTATCCGTCATTATATTGAGGGGGAAGGACAGTGTAGCGACTGTGAGACCATTTTCCCAATGAACGCCTTGTTTTCCCCTTGTCCCCATTGTGGCTCCTATTTAGTTAAAATCCTTAAAGGGAAGGAACTTCGGGTGAAGTCGATTGTTATTAAAAAGGAATGATATATTAATGAAATAAAAACTTAAATACTATGTGCGGAACTTGCGGATGCGGAGAGCATCATCACCATCACGATCATACGCATGAGCATTCTCATGGCCATGAACATCATCACCATCCTGATGAAGGGATCGTAATTAATCTGGAACAAGATATACTTCAACGTAACAACTTATTGGCGGAGCGAAACCGGGGATATTTCGAGGCTAAGAACCTGTTCTGCCTGAACTTGATGAGTTCGCCCGGATCCGGTAAGACAACCTTGCTGGAAGAGACGATCCGCCGTTTGAAAGCGAAGCGACCGATCTATGTGATAGAAGGTGATCAACAAACCTCAAACGATGCCGACCGTATAGCGGCGTTGGAGATTCCCGTGTTTCAGGTAAATACCGGTACCGGCTGTCATTTGGAAGCCGACATGGTCAATCATGCCGTTAAGCATCTGAATCCGAAGGAGGGAGCGATCCTTTTTATAGAGAATGTCGGCAATCTGGTCTGTCCGGCCATGTTCGATCTCGGAGAGTCCAAGAAAGTCGTTATCGTGAGTACGACGGAGGGGGATGATAAACCGTTGAAATACCCACATATCTTTCAGGAGGCAGATATCTGCGTAATCAACAAGATTGATCTGGCTCCTTATCTGAATACAAAAGTGGAAGTGCTTCGGGAAAACGCCTTGAAGGTAAATCACCATCTCCAGATATTCGAGGTATCCGCCACGAAAGGAGACGGGATGGATGCATGGTGTGACTGGTTGCAGACAGAGAGTGCAAAGTGTAAATAAATACCCCGGGTTTTAATGAATAAATGGAGAAAAAAACTATATTTGCTCCCATTCATTGAATCTAACTAATCAAAATGTTATGATTAACCGAGAATTGATTAATCCTCAAAGCATCGTAGTGGTGGGAGGTTCCAACAACGTACATAAACCGGGCGGTCGTATCGTGCGAAACCTGTTGGATGGAAAATATAAAGGAGAATTATGTGTGGTAAACGCCAAGGAGACAGATGTGCAAGGCGTCAAGTCTTATCCTTCTGTACATGATATCCCGGAGACGGAGTTGGCGATCATCTCGATTCCGAGTAAATCGTGCCCCGAGGTGATGGAAGTGCTGGCCCGGCAAAAGGGGGTAAAAGCTTTTATCGTGATCTCGGCCGGCTTCGGCGAGGAGACACACGAGGGCGGTATCTTGGAACAACAGATGCTGGATGTCGTGAATGAGGCGGGAGCCTCCTTGATCGGCCCGAACTGTATCGGGTTGATGAATATGAATTATCATGGCGTGTTTACGCAACCGATACCGGAATTCCATCCCGATGGCGTGGATTTCATCTCTAGCTCCGGCGGTACGGCCTTGTTCATTATCGAGTCGGCGCTGACAAAAGGGCTGCGTTTCTCTTCTGTTTGGTCGGTTGGGAACTCCAAGCAGAATGGAGTAGAGGATATCCTTGAATATATGGATCGGAACTTTGATCCGGTATTGGATTCCAAGATCAAGATGTTGTATATCGAGCAAATCAAGCAACCGGATAAATTGTTGTATCATGCGTCTTCCTTGATACGTAAGGGATGCAAGATCGCCGCTATCAAGGCGGGAAGTACGGAGTCGGGAAAGCGAGCTGCCTCTTCGCATACGGGCGCTATCGCTAGTTCGGACTCTGCCGTGGAGGCTTTGTTCCGTAAGGCGGGTATCGTGCGTTGTTTTAGCCGTGAGGAATTGACTACCGTGGCGAGTATCTTTACCTTGAAAGACGTGAAAGGGAAGAATTGTGCGATCGTGACACATGCCGGAGGGCCTGCGGTAATGCTGGCGGACGCTTTATCCAAGGGGCGTTTGAATGTTCCTAGTTTGGAAGGCCCTATCGCTGATGAGTTGAAATCCAAACTGTATCCGGGTGCCGCTGTCGGTAATCCGATTGATATTATCGGTACGGGGACACCGGAACATTTGGCTACAGCCATCGATTTCTGTGAGAATCGTTTCGATAATGTGGATTTGATGATGGTCATCTTCGGTAGTCCCGGTTTGGTAAAACTTTATGATACCTACGAGGTACTTCATAAAAAGATGGAAGAGTGCAAGAAGCCGATCTTCCCGATATTACCGTCTATCGTAACGGCCGGACCGGAGGTGAAGAGCTTTGTCAAGAAAGGCCATGTGAACTTCTCGGACGAGGTGACATTGGGTACCGCCCTTTCACGGGTGATCAATACGCCGAAACCGATGAGCACGGATATCCAGCTATATGGCGTGGATGTACCGGAAGTTCGTCGTATCATAGACCGGTTGCCGGGTAGCGGTTATTTAAATCCGGAGGAAGTGCGTACATTGTTGCGTGCCGCTAATATCCCGTTAGTGGAGGAATATGCTTCGGATGATAGGGATGCGTTGCTGGCTTTTGCCAAGAAGGTGAAATATCCGGTGGTAGCCAAGGTTGTGGGGCCTGTGCATAAGAGCGATATCGGTGGTGTGGCCTTGAATATCCGTGGAGAAGAGCATTTATTGTTCGAGTATGAACGTATGATGCGTCTGCCGGGTGTTACGGGCATCATGGTACAACCGATGTTGAAAGGACAGGAATTATTCTTGGGAGCTAAATATGAGGATCGTTTCGGCCATGTGGTACTTTGCGGGTTGGGTGGAATCTTCGTGGAGGTATTGAAGGATGTGTCTTATGGTTTGGCACCGTTATCATATGATGAGACTTATTCAATGATTCGTTCTTTGAGAGGGTATCCGATCATTAAAGGTACGCGTGGGCAAAAGGGCATCGACGAGCAACAATATGCGGACATTATCGTTCGCCTCTCTACTTTATTGCGTTTTGCCAGCGAGATAAAGGAAATGGATATAAATCCGTTGGTGGCTACGGATAGAGGCTTGTTCGCTGTAGACGCCCGTATCCGTATAGAGAAATAATAATGATTCAATGTGCCAATATGCGAATATGCTAATATCTAAATTATCCACTTCTGGTATTTCATTGGAATATTGGCACATTGAATCATTATTTCTTCTTCTTCTTTTTCTTATCGGGAAGATACTCTTTCAGAAAGCGTTTGAAGCTACTTAGCGATACATTGTATTTCTCCGCTATCTGGGCGTAAGTCAAGCTCGGGTCTTTCAAGTCTTTCTCGATTTGTTCCTTATAAGGCTCCAAGCGTCCCATTTGTTGACTACCTTTCGGACGGCCCAGCACCACACCTTTACTTCTGATCAAGGCAAGGGCTTCCTTCGTACGGATAGAGACCAGCTTTCGCTCGATCTCGGAGACCAGACCGAAGGTAAAGGCCAAAGTCTTACTGTCGATATTATCCTCGAACACATATCCGTCGCTTACGCTACGAAGCGTTACCTTTCGCTCTATACAAAGCAAAATGATATGGATGATCTCGATCATCTTACGGCTCACACGGGATATATCGGACACAAGTATCTCATCCCCGGGACTTAAAGATTTGACAATACTTTCCAGTCTGCGGTTCGCACGAGGACTATTTCCCACCTCTTTAGCCCACTTCCCGATCTCTATCTTCTGAGATTCGGCAAATTCCCGGATCACAGCTTCTTGGACCTCGGAGTTTTGCTTATTATTATATGTTCGGATAAAAGCAATTGTCATAATGTATATATTTAATTATCTCCTTTTAATAACAGATCGACTTACGATAAGTTCAAATATGACAAATATATGAAACACTTTAATTCGGTTGGCTTAAAAACAAAAAAACCAACTAATAAATTTATTAGTTGGCTCTTTGCGGAAGCGGGGGGATTCGAACCCCCGGTACCCTTACGAGTACGTCAGTTTAGCAAACTGGTGGTTTCAGCCACTCACCCAAACTTCCTTGAACCCGCATTCTCTCTCAAATGCGGTGCAAATATAGGGGGAACTTTTGGACTACGCAAATCTTTTAGCAAGATTTTTTTTACCTGTTTTTTGTAAAATGAGATAACCTGCTATGTTTCAAATGTTAAACGGAAGAATTTTTTTTCGAAAGCTTTTAATTTTTATCGATGGAATGGGAACTTGAAACATATTGACGCTATCCGCTTATTATAGTGACGGTATCTTCATGGGATAGGGTAAACATCCGGATGGGATAGTGACGGTATATTTGACGTAAGAAAAGGACATAAAAAAAGGCTATCTATCCCAGACAGCCAATCTTTTTGTTAACCTTAAATCTAATACTATGAAAAACACAGTACAAATATACGGACTTCTGTCAACTTTGCAAATAAAACAAGAAAAAAGAGATGTTTTATAACATTGATTAAATATTTGATTCTTCAATTCTATTTTTATTAAGACTTTCGGCGTTTTGAATGCTATATTCCCAATATTTATCACATAATTTCAGATAGCTGGTCTCGGCACTCTTGCCACCTAAAGAAATAGCGTACATTTTTGTCTGTTTCGCTTTTGCGTGTTCGATGGTTCGGGATAGTAGTTGATCGACAGGACGCATCTCAAAGTCCGATACGGTAATAATGTCCGCTTCCATATATCCTTCTTCGCTGATCTTTCGCAAAGCATGTGTAATAACAGGTTCCATATCAGTTCCGCCATGAAAGGATTGGCATAAGAAATCGACCAGGCGATCGAAACTGCTGCCTAAATCTGTGATTTCAATGCACTCGATATCATCGGAAAACAGGATGACGTAACATTTTCGGTGTTGCACTTCCGTCAGTTCGGCAATGGCAAGTAGGGTGGATTTCGCGATTCTTTCCCGTTCGCCTGCCATGGAACCGGAAGTGTCCAGACAAACAATGAAAGGACCTTCGGCTTCTTCGGAAACTTCGTTCCCTATTGTTTTCTTGTCGTTGATGGTTTGCTTTTCGTGTGATTGATAGTCGATGACTTGCAATCTCTTCTCAATGAAACGCTCAAAGAAAATGGGTTGCAGACTTTTTTCGGCCAGATAGCAATATTCCAAGGGAAGAAGGCTGTTTAAGTCGTTTCCTTCGCAAATACCTGTAATATCGCTTCGGGTGGCATGAGATATAATTTGTTCCCGATGAATACCGGCAGTCATTTTGAAACGTTTCCGGCTGCTTTGGTGTTTCTTGCCCAAGATTTCTACCAGTTCACGGATAACGGGATTTCGTTTGATCGTTTCTTCGTATTCTAAAATCTGTTCTGCTATCTGTTTATGGTTGCGGAGTAACCAGACGAGGCGTGAGCCGCCACGCACCGGAAGGTTTTTGGCAAGTGATAGCTGAAGACGGTAGAAATCATCACAAAGCCGCTCGATATGTTCCATCTGATAGTTGAACTCGTTGTTCGAGAGCAGTGTGTGCCATTTGTCGAAGAAGAGAGTCCGCAACGCTTTCCATTCTTTAGAGCGCGGGCTGATTGCGTCAAAACGCTGGAGGTAGTATTTTACGTTGAGGTCTACCAGGTGATATTTCATCGAGAACGGGTAGGCGCTGTTTTTCAGGAATTGGAGAAACTTGGTGTCGGATGCTTCATCCATTTCATGAAAGTATTCCCATTGCGACGCGTAGTGGGAGTAGAAATCTTGCAGGGAGGGTTGCGTGTGACGAAAATACCGGTGAATATCCGCATCCAGTTCTTCGGGACGGATAATCAGGTTGTGCAGTTGTTCGTCGTACACATCGTAGGCTATTCCCTGTAATTTCTCATAATAAATGTCTTGCAGGTGTTTGAGCCTAATACTCTCTGTTCTCTTGTTCATGGGCATGAGCGATGATGCGGAGTTCGTTCCGGTAATTCTCTATGATATGTGCAGTCTCTCCTAAAATTCGTTTGATCTTGCTTTTTTGCGATGAGCTTAAGAAAAGATGCTCCTTTGTATATGCTGTTTCCCGTTCGGAGATTGTTTTATATTCCACTTCCATTTGATGCAGCAAGTCGATCACTTCCTGCAATGTAAATTCGAACGGAGTGTTGCCATCCTGTTGTGCAGGCAAAGGATCACAATTGTCATAACATAGTAACGGATATTCCTGATTGTTGACGAAAACTGACCGTCTTCCTTTTCGGAGGGAATAGATATTCTTTTGCGCGATATTTCTGTTCTTTACAAAATCGTAGGCTTTCAGGATTTTGTTGACCGGACGGAATTTATCCTGTTGGATATAAAATAGCCGGTTGCTGTCTTTCTTCAAAGACTGGTAATCGGAAGCAAAAATGAGTAGATTTCCGGCAATGTGATAACCTTCTATGCGATGATAGAAGGTGTCTACTACCTGAATTCCCGGATCGCTAAGTTCACGCAGGCTGTGTTCGGACTTCATGTTTTCTTTCAGTGTGTCCAGTTTTTGTTCCAGCCGTTTTTCTCCTAACAGATAGGTGTTGATGCCTCGTGCTATCGACTGTTCTACAATCTCTTCTATAATGGGGAGCTGCGAAATTTCATCCCATAGGCAGGCGCTCATCAACAGGCAGTCGGAGAAATGAATTCCCGGAGATTCATTCAGATAGGCTGATGTGCGGAGCAGACCTACTATTTTCTTCCAGCGGCGGTCGGATACATAGATAGGAGGGGTGTTTTCATCCCGTCCTGTGTTGTATTGTTCAATTTCTCGTTTGATATTGTGAATCAGCTCGAAGATGGTATAGTGAATACCTACTTTTTCGCTTTCAGCTTGTATCTGGTTGTATAATTCATCGTTCACCTGGAGTTTTTCCGGGATTTCAGGTTCTATCTCCCGCGTAGAAGAAATCATCTGATCGAACGCATATTCCTGTTCGATACATCCGACAAACTGACGGATCAGGAAACGGTCGTATAAAGCTTCCAGTCCTTCACCTTTTGCCGGCAGTTCGTTGGAAGCGGCAATCAATGCTTTCAGGGGTACACGCACCGTAAATTGTCCGTTGCGATATATCTTTTCATTGATTACCGTCAAAAGGGAATTTTGGATAGCAGGGCCGGCTTTCCATATTTCATCCAGAAAGACGATTGATGCTGTCGGCAGGTATCCTTTTGTGATGCGTTCGTACGTATCTTCATCCTTCAATTTTGAAATGGAGACGGGGCCGAATATTTCGTCCGGTGTACTGAAGCGGGACATCAGATACTCAAAAGCATCTGCGTCTTTAAATGCCAGTTTGAGCCTGCGTGCTACCAAACTTTTAGCTACTCCCGGAGGGCCCAGCAGAAAGATACTTTCCCCTGCCATGGCGGATAGTAGAGACAGTGCGATGGTATGCTCTTTTTCGAATACTCCCTCATTGAGGGACTTCAATAATTGGGTGATATGTGATTTGATAGACTTCATGTGACGGATAATTTCATGTGTTGTTAGCAAGAGGCAAAGATACAAGAATTCTTTGAAATAGACTTCACCGGAGGGATTTACTCCTAGATTTAGGCAATTTCCTCCCGATAAGTAGGAGTTTTCAGTTTCATGGGGAAAATTCATTCTCTACTTTTGTTCTATCGAAAGATAAATGATATATAATAATTAGAGAACCATTAAAAATAAAGGAATATGAAAACGAGCACATTTAAATACTTCGGTTTGGCGTTGATGGCTATATTGATGGTAAGTTTTACCTCTTGCGAAGTGGAAATAGACAGTTTCTATGATGATGATAATAATGGTGCAGGGTACTATAACCGTTCGGCTGATTTATGTAGCCGTACTTGGGTTAGTTTCTACCGCGACATGGACGGTAACTATTGCCGTCAGGAACTGGACTTCTTTTTAGACCGTACCGGAATCGACTATATACGGGTGGAATATCCTAATGGAACAGTCGATCAATATGAATATAATTTCCGTTGGAGTTGGGAAAATTATGCACAGACTTCCATTCGTATGTCATACGGACCGAATGATGTTTCATACTTGGATGATGTATATATCGGTGGAAACAGATTGAGCGGTTATCTGGACGGACGAAATAACTTTGTGGAGTTTCAAGGGAAAAGATGAGACGTGAAACAAGATGAAGCGTAAAGCAGGAAGAAACGTGAAGCAGGAAGAAAAAAGAAAAGGTTAAGAAATTAGGAGAGATAAAGAAATTAGAAAAAGATAAAGAGATAGGTAAGCGTAAAGGAAGAAACAGGTAAAAAAGCATCGTTGGAAGGATAACAAGATGCGGGTAAAAAGAGAAAGGATAAGATTGTTAAGATAGAAATATAACAGATATTAGAAACAAAATAACAGGTAACAGTGTAAAAGGGTAATCAATAAGATTTCAGGATATATGAATCAGGGTATAATTAGGGCGCGAAATGAAAGCTTAAAAGTTTTGAACCGGACTAAATAGTTTTTATCTTTGCGCCCTATTAGTTTTTATATACATGGAGTGGTTATATAGTCTATTTATCGAACATTCTGCCTTACAGGCTGTTGTGGTACTTTCACTGATTTCTGCCATTGGTTTGGGCTTGGGAAGAGTGCATTTCTGGGGAGTTTCCCTGGGAGTCACTTTTGTTTTTTTTGCGGGTATCCTGGCCGGCCATCTCGGGCTTTCGGTCGATCCGCAGATGTTAAACTACGCAGAAAGTTTCGGACTGGTCATTTTCGTTTATTCCCTCGGGCTACAAGTCGGTCCCGGTTTTTTTAGCTCTTTCCGTAAAGGTGGGGTAACGCTGAATATGTTGGCGTTGGGAGTCGTTCTGCTGGGAACGTTGTTGACGGTGGTGGCTAGTTATGCAACGGGTGTCTCTCTTCCTGATATGGTGGGCATCCTTTGTGGAGCAACGACAAACACTCCGGCATTGGGAGCTGCGCAACAAACTCTGAAACAGATGGGAATAAACAGCAGTACGCCTGCTTTAGGATGTGCGGTGGCCTATCCGATGGGAGTAGTCGGCGTAATCCTTGCCGTTTTATTAATCCGTAAAGTATTGGTTCGCAAAGAAGATTTGGAGATAAAAGAGAAAGACGATGCGAACAAAACTTATATTGCAGCGTTTCAAGTACACAATCCTGCTATTTTCAATAAAAGTATCAAGGATATAGCTCGTATGAGTTACCCGAAGTTTGTCATATCCCGTTTGTGGCGTGACGGACATGTCAGTATTCCGACTTCAGACAAGATTCTGAAAGAAGGCGACCGTCTGCTGGTGGTAACTGCGGAAAAAGACGCTTTGGCCCTGACAGTGCTTTTTGGTGAACAGGAAAATACGGATTGGAATAAAGAGGACATTGACTGGAATGCGATTGACAGCGAATTGATCTCGCAGCGTATCGTTGTCACCCGTCCCGAACTGAATGGTAAGAAACTCGGTGCACTCCGGTTGAGAAACCATTACGGAATTAATATCAGCCGTGTTTACCGGTCGGGGGTGCAACTGCTTGCTACTCCAGGATTGATACTTCAGTTGGGCGACCGCCTGACAGTGGTGGGCGAGGCTGCTGCTATCCAGAATGTGGAGAAAGTATTGGGAAATGCCGTGAAAAGCCTGAAAGAACCCAATCTGGTTGTTATATTTATCGGTATCGTGCTTGGTTTGGCACTGGGGGCTATTCCTTTCTCTTTTCCGGGTGTCAGTACTCCTGTGAAGTTGGGATTAGCGGGCGGACCGATCATTGTCGGTATCCTTCTGGGTACTTTTGGACCACGGATACACATGATTACCTATACCACCCGTAGCGCGAACCTGATGTTGCGTGCCTTGGGACTTTCCATGTACCTTGCCTGTCTGGGACTGGATGCGGGAGCTCACTTTTTCGATACCGTATTCCGTCCGGAAGGCTTATTATGGATTGGTTTGGGAGCCGGATTGACTATCATTCCAACAGTGTTGGTTGGATTCGTGGCCTTCAAGATGATGAAGATCGATTTCGGTTCTGTATCCGGTATGTTGTGCGGAAGTATGGCAAATCCGATGGCACTGAACTATGTAAACGATACAATCCCCGGCGACAACCCATCCGTAGCCTATGCGACTGTTTATCCGCTATGTATGTTCCTGCGGGTAATTATCGCCCAAGTGTTGTTGATGTTCTTGTTAAATTGAGAATAGTATATTGCTGGATCGTAATTAGTAACTAGTAAATTGTAAATAGTAAAATAGTAAATAAAATGACTGCTCAAAGTAACATAACTCCTGAAAGCATTGTGGGCGATCTCCGTTACCTGCAACTGCTTTCCCGAAGTTTTCCTACGATTGCCGATGCTAGTACGGAAATAATCAATCTGGAGGCTATCTTAAATCTACCTAAAGGGACAGAGCATTTCCTGACTGACATTCATGGAGAATACGAGGCTTTTCAGCACGTACTGAAAAATGCTTCAGGTGCGGTAAAACGTAAAGTAAATGAAATATTCGGCAACACTCTCCGCGAGGCTGAAAAGAAAGAAATCTGCACGTTGATTTACTATCCCGAAGAGAAACTTCAATTAGTGAAAGCCCGTGAAAAGGACCTGGATGATTGGTATCTGATTACCCTGAACCAACTGGTGAAGGTCTGTCAGAATGTATCTTCCAAATATACCCGTTCGAAGGTTCGTAAATCGCTGCCTGCCGAGTTCTCTTATATTATTCAGGAATTATTGCACGAATCGTCCATCGAGCCGAACAAGCATGCTTATATCAATGTAATTATCAGCACGATTATCACTACCAAGCGTGCCGACGATTTCATTATCGCTATGTGCAATCTGATTCAGCGTCTGACTATTGACTCTCTTCATATCGTAGGCGATATTTACGACCGTGGTCCTGGCGCGCATATCATCATGGATACGTTGTGCAATTACCATAACTTCGATATTCAATGGGGAAATCATGATATTCTCTGGATGGGTGCAGCTTCCGGTAACGATAGTTGTATTGCCAACGTGATACGTATGTCCATGCGCTACGGCAACCTGGGCACGCTTGAAGACGGATACGGAATCAATCTGCTTCCATTGGCTACTTTTGCAATGGATACGTATGCCGATGATCCTTGCACCATCTTCATGCCGAAGATGAATTTTGCCGACGCTCATTATAATGAGAAGACTCTGCGCTTGATCACTCAAATGCATAAAGCCATTACCATTATCCAGTTTAAACTGGAGGCCGAAATCATCGACCGTCGTCCGGAGTTCGGGATGACCAACCGCAAACTGCTGGAGAAGATTGATTTTGAACGTGGCGTCTTTGTATACGAAGGAAAAGAATATGCTTTGCGCGATACCAACTTCCCGACCGTAGATCCTGCCGATCCTTACCGGTTGACAGAAGAAGAACGCGAATTGGTAGAAAAGATTCATTATTCGTTTATGAATAGTGAGAAGCTGAAGAAACACATGCGTTGCCTGTTTACATACGGCGGAATGTATCTGGTTTCAAATTCGAATCTTCTTTATCACGCTTCTGTTCCTCTGAATGAGGATGGCAGCTTTAAGCATGTCAAAATACGTGGTAAGGAATATTGGGGGCGTAAATTGCTGGATAAAGCCGATCAACTGATTCGTACTGCGTACTTCGATGAAGAAGGGGAGGAGGATAAGGAATTTGCTATGGATTACATTTGGTATATGTGGTGTGGTCCGGAAGCTCCCTTGTTTGATAAGGATAAGATGGCAACTTTTGAGCGTTATTTCGTAGAAGATAAAGAATTGCATAAAGAGAAGAAAGGTTATTATTATACATTGCGTAACCGGGAAGATGTCTGCGATCAGATTTTGGCAGAGTTTGGAGCTTCCGGCCCTCACTCGCATATCATCAACGGGCATGTGCCTGTGAAAACGATTCAGGGAGAACAGCCAATGAAAGCCAATGGCAAGCTTTTCGTTATTGATGGCGGATTCTCAAAAGCTTATCAGCCGGAAACGGGAATTGCGGGATATACGCTTGTTTATCACTCTCATGGTATGCAGCTTGTGCAGCACGAGCCGTTCCAGTCTCGTCAGAAAGCCATAGAAGAGGGACTTGATATCAAATCTACCAACTTTGTCCTGGAATTCAATTCGCAACGGATGATGGTGAAAGATACCGATAAAGGAAAAGAACTGGTGACTCAAATACAGGATTTGAAGAAATTGCTCGTTGCTTATCGTACCGGTCTGATAAAAGAAAAGGTATAATTAGTAATCAGTATGCTCAAAGTTGCACGTTTCTGAATTTATTCACCACAGAGGACGCAGAGGACACAGAGGTTTTTTTCTTTCTACAAGTAAAACAGAGCGATAAATACGATTCTAAATACATGAGACTCTGTGTTACTCTATAGTGAATAAAAAATAGTAAACCTCTGTGTCCTCTGCGTCCTCTGTGGTGAATAAGTTTAGAAAAGAACAATACCTGCTTCGATAATAGCTCCCTTATCGTAATTGCTCGATTTATTATAGAATCTGGTTAATCCATATCCACCTGTTGCAAAGATGCCGAACTTCTTGGTAAATTGATATTCCAGATTTGCACGTGCCTGCAATGCGTACAGGCGTTTCGGGATGACCTCATCTTTGTTATCAAAAGCCTCGATATGCTGGTATCCGAGGTCTCCGCTGATGGATAACCCTTTGTAAAGGGGGAAAGACAGACCGGCACGATAGGATGCGCTGGCCGAAAACTTATCATTCAATCCCTGATACATGGAACCCACTCCCAATATTGTATAAAACAACTGGTTCTTGAATCGTACCCCGATATTGGCAGGCGTTGCGTTTCCACCGTATACCATCATTTGCACTTTTGTGTCAGGATTTGCATTCACCAAACCAAGTTGGAAACCTTTCATATCTTCTTTGTAGTAATTGACAAGACCAATTTGAAGTCCGCGCGCTTTCGTTGCGTAGTTGCATAATGCTACTTGCACTCCATTCAGCTTTGATGCGGTTATATTGGCAATTCCTGCTATCTGCAAACCGTTCATGTGTTCGCCTACTACATTTAAAAGTCCCGAAGCCATCAGACCACCGAAGCTCTGTCCGGTGATATTTGCTACTCCGGAAAAGTGTAAGCCCGAAGCCATATTGCCCGTCACATTCATGAAACCACTAATCATTAATCCCGAGTTGTTGTCTCCTCCGATGCTCGTTAGCCCGGATATGACTACTCCCTGTGCTCTGTCGCCAGTGATATTTACCAATCCGGCAGCAGAAAGCCCTACGGTGTTATCGCCGCTGATATTACTGATACCAGCCAGCTGAACGCCCCGCATAGTACCCCCTGCCAAGTTGGCTAATCCGGTGATTTGTACTCCGTTCATGTCACCATGAACCACGCTTCCCAACGCATTGATACCCACGCCGTTCAGACGGTTCATGGTAGACAGGAGGCCGATGTTTACATAGGTCGTCTGTGTACTGTCATGCGGTTGCGTGCATATATCTTTCCAGATGGATATATTGATCCCTGCACTCTTGTTCTGTGCCGGTAAAGAAACGGCAGCCATTAGTATAGCTGCCGTAAGTATTGTTTTCTTTATCTTCATTCCTTTCTCTTTTTCGGTTTAAGTTATATCTTTCTCTATGCAGCTGACAATCTATCAGCCTTTTGCTTCCTGATACAAATAACGCTTGATGCTCTTCTTCGGTGTCTTTTCAAATTCTTCCGGATAGATTTTCATCTTGGATATTTGGCTGTATGCCGGTAACATAGTGTTCAGTGTCACGCGGTTTTCTTCCATTACTTGTTCGATGTCTTCAGTTTTCAGGCCGTGGGCGAACGCATCGTCAAAGTCGGGATAAACAAGTCCGACAAGTTTCTCGTTTTGCTGAACGATAATGCTTTCAGCCACGTATGGCAAGTTGTTCAATTTATCTTCAATTTCTTCCGGATAGATATTCTGTCCGCTGGAGCTCAATAACAGGTTCTTGCTGCGTCCTTTGATTGTAACATTACCTTCTTCATCCATCAAAGCCAAGTCGCCGGTATGCAACCAACCGTCCTTGTCGATGACTTCTTGAGTGGCTTCTTCGTTTTTGTAATAGCCCAGCATCACATTCGGGCCCTTACATACGATTTCACCAACGATATTTTCGGGATCAGATGACAATACCCGTACATCCATCCGTGGCACAGCCTTTCCGCAAGAACCCGGTTTGAACTTTCTCCAATCTTCGTAGCAGATAATCGGGCCACATTCCGTCATTCCATATCCAACCGTATAAGGGAAATCAATCATTTTCAAGAATTGTTCCACTTCCTGATTGAACGCTGCACCTCCTACGATGACTGCCTTGAAGTTTCCGCCAAATGCCTTAATCATCTCTTCGCGCACTGTTGCCTTTATCTTGTCATTGATAATAGGCACTTTCAGCAATATCTTCATCGCCGGAGTTTCCAACTTCGGAAGTACGCTTTTCTTGATTATCTTTTCGATGATGAGTGGTACGGCAACAATCAGACTGGGTTTCACTTCTTCAAAAGCCTGGAAGATAATCTTAGGGCTTGGCATACGGGTGAGGAAGTAGATGTGGCAACCTACGGAGAACTCATAAAGGAATTCAAAAGCCAATCCGTACATGTGTGCCATAGGAAGCATGGAAACGATTTTATCTCCGGCTTCCAGTTCCAACACTTCAAAAGCAAATTTGGTATTCGACCACAGACTGCGGTAGGGGAGCATTACTCCTTTGGAATAACTCGTTGTTCCCGAAGTATAATTGATAACTGCCAGTTCTTCCGGTTCGTCTTTGTGATAAGCGACATGCTCTTTACGGAAATTCTTCGGATATTTTTTGCCGAACATTTCGTTCAGATGTTCACGTGCATACGTGAGCCGTTCGCTACGTGACACTAATAGAGTGAAGTCGTTCATCATCAGGATACCTTCCAATAGCGGCATTGCCGACTCGTTCAGGTTTTCCCATACCATATCTCCTACAAGCAGTAATTTAGCTTCGGAGTGGTTGACGATATTATGCACGTTATCTGCTTTAAATTCATGGAGAATAGGTACAATGACGGCTCCATACGTCAGTGTGGCAAGGAAAGTAACTCCCCAGTGAGAGCTGTTTCTTCCACAAACGGCAATCTTGTCTCCTTTGCGGATTCCGCTTTCTTCAAAGATGATATGGAGTTTCTCGATTTTACGAGCTACGTCTTTATACTGTAAAGTTGCACCTTTATAATCGGTCAGGGCATCCAGGTCCCAATTATTCTTGATACTATTCTCAATATAGGCTATAAAACTTTGTTCCATTGTTTTTTGCACATTTGGTATTAAATTGTGCAAATATAGCAATTATATTAAGAATGAAGAATTAAGAGTGAAGATTTTTTGGAAATGGGGAAGAGAGTAGTGGGGAAGATTGGCTCGTAGTATAAAAAAAGATTATGCTCATAGCTCAACAGATTATGCTTATAACTAATTGGATTATCATTATAGCAAAACTGATTATCATTATAGCTAATTTAATTATCATTATAGCTAAAAAAAATATGCTATTAGCAAAAAACATTCAGCTAATAGCATATTTACAGTAACCTCATTTCTTATTTCAAGTACCATTCGTACATTCTTTGTACGCCTTCCTCGATTTCAATTTTGTGGTGCCAGCCCAGTGCATGCAGTTTTGAAGGATCGGTTAGCTTGCGCATTGTGCCGTCCGGTTTGCTGCTGTCGAAGGTCAGTTTACCTTGATAACCTACTGTTTCAACGATCCGTTCGGCCAGTTGGCGGATGGTGATTTCCTTACCGGTTCCGATGTTGATATGGCAGTTGCGGATATCTTTGCTACCTTCTTTATAGGTATCTTTAAAGTCCACATGCTCCATAACGAAGACACTGGCATCCGCCATTTCTTCGCTCCAGAGGAATTCGCGGAGAGGAGTACCCGTACCCCAGAGAGTGACCTCTGTTTCGCTGATTCCGTATTTTTTCAGAATAGCCAGAATATCTTCTTTCGAGCTGTCGCCGTTGACACCTTCCACCGGACGCTGGTTCATATCCTTGCGTACAGCTTCCCAGTTTCCTTCTTTCAGACAGTGTGCCAAATGAATCTTGCGAATCATGGCAGGCAATACATGGCTGCGTTCCAAATCGAAATTATCATTCGGGCCGTAAAGGTTTGTCGGCATCACGGCGATGTAGTTCGTTCCATATTGCAGGTTGAAGCTCTCGCACATTTTCAGTCCGGCAATTTTGGCGATTGCATACGGCTCGTTGGTATATTCCAACGGTGAAGTAAGCAATACATCTTCCTTCATCGGCTGTTCGGCATCGCGTGGATAAATACACGTACTGCCGAGGAAGAGCAGCTTTTTCACATTGTGACGGAAACTCTCTCCGATAATGTTCTGTTGAATTTGCAGATTCTTGTATATAAAGTCGGCACGGTAGATGCTGTTCGCCATGATACCACCCACAAAGGCAGCGGCAAGGAATACATATTCCGGCTGTTCTTCATCGAAGAATTTACGGACCGCCATTCCATCCAGCAGGTCAAGCTCTTTGTGCGTGCGGCCTATCAGATTGGTGTATCCTTTATCCTGCAAATTCTTCCAGATAGCAGATCCCACAAGTCCGCGGTGTCCTGCTATATATATCTTTGCATTTTTTTCCATTCTATCTTTTATTATTTTCACCACAGATTAACACAGATTTCCACAGAATTTTTTTATATCTATAATCTGTGGAAATCTGTGTTAATCTGTGGTGAAATGAAATTCATTTAATGTTTGGTAGCAATCATCCGCTTCACCTTTTCCATATCGTGGCGCACCATGATACTTACCAGTTCTTCGAATGATGTTTTGCATGGATCCCATCCTAATAATGTTTTTGCTTTAGTCGGGTCACCCAGCAGTTGTTCCACCTCTGACGGACGGAAATATTTAGGATCAACCTCTACCAAAGACTTTCCGGTAGCTACGTCGATACCTTTCTCATTCACGCCTTCACCTTCCCAACGAAGTTCGATGCCTGCTTCCTTGAATGCCAGCGTTGCGAATTCGCGTACTGTGTGCATTTCTCCGGTAGCAATTACGAAATCTTCGGGAACGTCATGTTGCAGGATCAGCCACATACATTCGATGTAATCCTTGGCATATCCCCAGTCGCGACGTGCATCCAGATTACCCAGATACAGTTTGTCCTGTTCGCCCTGTGCGATACGTGCGGCAGCAAGCGAAATTTTACGGGTGACGAATGTCTCGCCACGGCGTTCACTCTCGTGATTGAACAAGATTCCGTTTACGGCAAACATACCATAGCTTTCGCGGTAGTTTTTAGTAATCCAGAAACCATATTGTTTGGCTACCCCATACGGAGAACGGGGATAGAATGGAGTTGTCTCTTTCTGTGGAACTTCCTGCACCTTACCGAACAATTCGGAAGTAGAAGCCTGATAGATGCGGGTTTTCTTTTCCAGTCCCAGAATGCGTACCGCTTCGAGCATACGCAACGTACCGATAGCATCCGCTTCGGCCGTGTATTCCGGAACGTCGAATGAAACCTTCACGTGGCTTTGAGCAGCGAGATTGTAGATTTCATCCGGTTGCACCTGTTGAATAATACGAATTAACGAACTAGAATCTGTCATATCCCCATAATGCAGATTGATCGTACGTTTCTGTTTCATGTCGCGCACCCACTCGTCAAAATACAAATGTTCAATACGTCCTGTATTGAACGAAGAAGAACGACGGAGTATACCGTGTACTTCGTAACCTTTTTGCAATAGAAATTCGGCAAGATAAGAACCATCCTGCCCGGTGATGCCTGAAATTAGGGCTTTTTTCATACGCTATTATTTAATATAATTGAAAATGTGGGTGCAAATGTCGGCATTTTTTGTGAGCCAGCCAAGCTACTACCCAATTATTTTTCAGCACAGTCATTCAGCACGGTTTTTCCCCATTATTTTGTCGATAATCAAAGCGATAGCTCCGTCGCCCGTCACGTTGCAGGCTGTGCCGAAACTGTCCATTGCGATGTAAAGCGCAATCATCAAAGCCTGTGCCGATTCGTCGAAGCCGAGCATGGATTGCAGAATTCCCAGAGAGGCCATGATAGCTCCGCCCGGAACCCCCGGAGCGGCTATCATTGTGATGCCCAGCATGAAGATAAATCCGGCAAACAAGGGGAAGTCGAACGGTATTCCCTGCATCATCATCAATGCCAGTGCGCAGGCTACGATTTTCAGTGTGCTGCCCGACAGATGAATGGTGGCGCAGAGCGGAATCACGAAACCGGCCACTTCGGCAGATACTCCATTCTTTTTGGTTTGTTCCAGCGTTACAGGGATGGTGGCTGCCGAAGACTGTGTGCCCAATGCCGTGAAGTAAGCCGGCAGCATTTTATTAAGTAATTTAAACGGGTTTTTGTGTACAAACAGTGCCGCAATAGAATACTGAAAAACTAACAGGAAGATGTGAAGAGCAAAGATGACTCCGATAATTTTAATAAACACCATCAGGATGGAATATACTTGTCCCGAATGTGTCATGTTTAGGAATATGCCAAAGATATAAAGCGGCAGCAAAGGCAGAATGACTGCGCTAATCATTCGTACGATAATTTCCTGAAAATCACGTGCCACGTTTTTCAATGCGTCGCTGTTCAGTGACGCCAGTCCCAAGCCCAAGGTGAAAGCCAATACCAAGGCCGTCATGACGTTCATCAGCGGTGGGATGGAGACGGAGAAGTAGGGGAGGATTCCTTGTGCTTCGCTCACTTCTTCAAGCGGTGCTCCCGGTTCGATGAGTGACGGAAACACGGTGACTCCTGTGAAGTAGGAGAGGAATCCCGAAAACAGGGTGGCGAAATAAGCAATCAGAGCCGTCACGAGCAGCATTTTTCCTGCACCTTTTCCGATGTCGGCAATAGCCACCGTTACCAGTCCGACGATAATCAGCGGGATAGAGAAATTGAGAAACTCGCTGAAAATGCCGTTGAAAGTAACGAATATTCGCACTAGCGGAGCCGGGAAAAAAGTGCCGATGGCAATACCCAAAATGATGGCAATTACGATGCGTGCCAACAAACCGATTTTGATCTTCTTCATCCTTGATTTTATTTGTAGGCCACAAAAATAATATTTTAATCTAAAATATTGCGAACAAATGTGCATTTCAACTGTTACTAAGATAAAGAATATTCAAAATATATAAGTTATGGCAAATCAGAATAAAACAGATATCGGACTTATCGGCTTGGCTGTGATGGGCGAGAATCTTGCTTTAAACATGGAGAGTAAGGGGTGGCACGTATCGGTTTATAACCGTACGGTTCCCGGAGTAGAGGAAGGAGTGGTAGATCGCTTTATGAATGGTCGTGCAAAAGGTAAAAACATCGAAGGATTCACAGATATAAAAGCATTTGTAGATTCGATAGCTATTCCCCGTAAGATAATGATGATGGTTCGTGCCGGAAGTCCGGTTGACGAACTGATGGACCAGCTGTTCCCGTTGCTTTCACCAGGAGACATTCTTATTGATGGTGGTAACTCCAATTACGAAGATACCAACCGCCGCGTCAAACTGGCGGAGTCGAAAGGATTTCTCTTTGTTGGTAGCGGAGTGTCCGGCGGTGAAGAAGGAGCCTTGAATGGAGCTTCTATCATGCCCGGCGGTTCGGAGAAAGCATGGCCGGAAGTGAAACCGATCCTTCAAAGCATTGCGGCAAAAGCACCGGACGGCACTCCCTGTTGCCAATGGGTAGGTCCTGCCGGATCGGGTCATTTTGTGAAGATGATTCACAACGGTATCGAATACGGTGATATGCAGCTGATCGCTGAAGCCTATTGGGTGATGAAAAAGTTACTGGATCTGACCAATGAGGAAATGGCTGATGTCTTTGCCCGTTGGAACGAAGGCAAACTACGCAGCTACCTGATCGAAATCACCGCCAACATCCTGCGGCATAAAGACAAATCCGGAGGGTATCTGATTGATAAAATCTTGGATGCGGCCGGACAGAAAGGAACCGGCAAATGGTCGGTCATCAACGCTATGGAACTCGGCATGCCGTTGGGATTGATCGCCACGGCGGTATTCGAACGAAGCCTTTCTGCACAAAAAGACTTGCGTCATCAGGCTTCCAGACAATATCAGTGTCAACATACACAACCTATATATAATAAGGTGGAACTCGTAAAGAATATATTTTCTGCTCTTTATGCTTCCAAACTCGTCTCTTATGCCCAGGGATTCGCCGTGTTGCAACGTGCTTCCGACGCTTTCGACTGGCATCTCGACCTGGCTTCCATTGCCCGCATGTGGCGTGGGGGATGCATCATCCGCAGTATATTCCTGAACGACATTGCTGCCGCCTTCGAAGCCACCGACAAGCCTAAACACTTGTTGTTGGCTCCTTATTTTAAAGAAGAAATGAAAACGCTGCTTCCCGGATGGAAAAACCTGGTGGCGGAAGCCATGAAAGAAGAACTTCCTGTTCCTGCTTTCTCTTCTGCGCTGAACTATTTCTATTCGCTCATATCTGCCGATCTGCCCGCCAATCTTGTGCAGGCACAACGCGATTATTTCGGTGCGCACACTTTCGAGCGCAAAGACGAGTTGCGTGGACAGTTCTTCCACGAGAACTGGACAGGTCACGGAGGAGATACGAAATCGGGTACATATAATGTTTAAATAGAAAACAGTTTTGAAATGATAAATGGGAATTTGAAATGATAAATGGGAATTTAGCGGTTTAATGGGAATTTATCGGTTAAATGAGAATTTATCGGTTAGGCTGAAAGCCTTACAATTATATATTTATTGGGGTGCCCTGAAAGGGCTTA
>ERZ859817.185-NODE-185-length-49116-cov-4.147266_pt1 | contig 49116 bp, 43 predicted proteins | sample MGYA00509986_ERZ859817 | MGnify/ENA primary metagenome ERZ859817 (study PRJEB30046, sample SAMN00715155) | human gut metagenome | study: EMG produced TPA metagenomics assembly of the A metagenome-wide association study of gut microbiota in type 2...
AAAGTATGACGATAAAATCAATAAAGAAGTAGCAAAGCTGCCAAGAAGTTTGGTGACTCATTCGATGAGGCTCAATTCCGTTCTACCAACGGACGTGTGTTGGAACATCAGGCTAAGCGTGATGCACTTCACACTCGTTTCTCAAAAGCACTGAATGATAATAATTTGGATGAACTTCGTCAGATTATTGTTGATGAAGAGATCGTATGTCCTATTTCCGGCACTAAGAACTGGACGGAAGTCCGGCAGTTCAACCTGATGTTCTCTACGGAAATGGGATCGACTTCAGACGGTGCCATGAAGATTTATCTTCGTCCGGAAACGGCACAGGGTATCTTTGTAAATTATCTGAATGTGCAAAAAACCGGTCGTATGAAAGTACCTTTCGGTATTGCCCAGATTGGTAAGGCTTTCCGTAATGAGATTGTTGCCCGTCAGTTCATCTTCCGTATGCGTGAGTTCGAACAGATGGAGATGCAGTTCTTTGTAAAACCGGGAACGGAACTGGATTGGTTCAAGAAATGGAAGGAGATTCGTCTGAAATGGCATAAAGCGCTGGGCTTCGGTGATGCCAGCTACCGCTATCACGACCACGATAAATTGGCTCACTATGCCAATGCTGCAACAGATATCGAGTTCCTGATGCCATTCGGTTTCAAAGAAGTGGAAGGTATCCACTCCCGTACAAACTTCGACTTGTCTCAGCATGAGAAATTCTCCGGCAAGAGCATCAAATACTTTGATCCTGAATTGAATGAATCATACACTCCGTATGTGATTGAAACTTCTATCGGTGTAGACCGTATGTTCCTGAGCATCATGAGCGCTGCTTATTGCGAAGAGCAACTGGAAAACGGAGAAAGCCGTGTTGTGCTGAAATTGCCTGCTGCCCTTGCTCCGGTGAAACTGGCTGTTATGCCGTTGATCAAAAAAGACGGTCTGCCTGAAAAGGCCCGTGAGATCATCGACGCTCTGAAGTTCCACTTCCACTGCCAGTATGACGAAAAAGACAGTATCGGCAAGCGTTATCGTCGTCAGGATGCCATCGGTACTCCGTTCTGCGTAACAGTGGATCATCAGACATTAGAAGATAACTGTGTAACATTGCGTAATCGTGATACGATGCAGCAAGAGCGTGTAGCTATCTCTGAACTGAATAATATCATCGCAGACAGAGTGAGCATCACCTCATTATTGAAAACTTTACAATAAACCATTAACGAATGAGTAAAAAAATCTATTTATTCTCCTTAGTATTACTGGCTTTGGCTTTTGTTTCTTGTAGCGAAACCGAAGAAGAGGGAAAGTTTGCCAATTGGCGGGCGCGTAACGAGGCCTTTTTAGATTCTTTGCAGCAGGTGTATGATGCAAAAACTGATACTGAATTGGAATTCTTTGTACCTTTTACGGATCCGGGAATGAAGATTTTCTATAAGAGAACGGTGAAAAATGACGAGGGGAGACGTCCTGTAATACCGAATGTTGTATCAGCGTATTATCGTGGATCTTATTATACAGGTGAGGTGTTTGATCAGAACTTTACCGGAAAAGATCCTGGGGACTTTGATTCTCCAACAGAATTCTGGGTGAATCCTATTTCAATGTCTAATCCTCCTCATATTATACCAGTGGATGGATGGATCGAAACATTGCAGAGGATGAGGACAGGAGAGAGATGGACTGTTTATTTACCTTGGGATATGGGATATGGAACTAGTGACCGGGATGGTATGCCCGGATATTCTGTTTTGGTCTTTGATATAAAACTGGAATCGGTAGTTTCAGATTATTAGATTGTTGAAAATAAGTATGTTTATGAGCTGATTACAAGTAAAGTTTGGTAGGATAGAAATTTAGTAGTCCTTGTAATCGGCGTACTTAAAATATTAAAATTCCCTTTATTTTAGTTGATTCTATTGAGAATTATACTAAAATAAAGGGAATTTTTATTGGAGAGTGATCTAATAATTTTCAATATTGAGGAACTTGTCTGGAAACAGCATATTATAAGTTCATTATATCGATATAATAAGTTGTGTTATTGCCTGTCGTAATGCCCCTAAATGTTTCACCGTTTAAATTACGACTAGATATTTGTGGAACAAGAGGTCCTGTTGGACCATTCTTGATAGCTCTATATGTCCACAAGATAGCTTCATTTCCGTTCTTTCCATTTTCGTCGTCTATGTATATGCTGTTTATTGCATTAGGAATAGGTGTTGAACTAGCTTTTCTTAAAACTCCATGTTGAAAGCCTAATTTTTGTGCAGGCTTGTCACTAAATCTCCAGTAAAGAGTTGTATTATGCCCGAAATTAGATAAACCAGTGGATACTAAACCTCCGTTATCCTCTAAGCTGTTTTTATTTTTATGATCCTCATTGTCATGATATCTCTTTACAAGATCTACATCACCTTCATTGATATTCCATACATAATCATATAAAATCAGAGTACCTCCACCATAATTACCTGGATCTACTAAGCAAAATCTAAATCTTACATTTCCATCAACGGTTGTAGAACCAACATTGCCGGTTGCATGTGTATCTCCTCCATCTTCACAGTCCATTCGGTATACAAATTCTCGATTACCACTGCAAGTACCATACTTAAATACTCCAACTTTGGGGGCATTTCCGCCATAAGCTCTTGTGTCAGTTCGTGTTTTACTGTCATAAGCTAAGATTAGTTTGTTTAATGAATCTTGGATAGCCTTGATTAATTCGGGTTCCGCGCATGTTTCTTCTTGTGTAGTAGGAGTTAATTCATCTTTCTCTTTGTTTAACTCATCAAAAGAATATCCTTTTAATGTTAATTCGTAATCAGCAACTACACTTTCTAGTTCGTCAGATAATTGTGTGTTTTCACTTGCACTCATCGCTCTTTCTTCTTCATTTAGAGAACAAGAAGCTAATAAAATGCTGAAACAAAAAAAAGTAACTTTTTTCATAATACAGTTTTTAATAAATGTGGATAAATAAAAATTATTTTGATAGTTCTTCGTCAATAAGATGACAAATCTCTCGTTTTGAGTTGGAATTAACAATCAAACGTCCATTTACGATAATTGTTGGGGTTGCATAAACACCGAGTAGTACTAATTGATTTATCGATTTTTCAATTAATTTTTTTCCTGCATCATCTTCAATATCTTTCTTGAATTTGTTAATATCCATGGATGTACTATGTGCTATATTATATACAGTTATTGAATCTATGTATCCTTTATGCGTGTATAATGAGTCATGGAATTCCCAAAACTTATTTTGTCTATTGGCTGCTTCACTTGCTATTTGGGCAAAAGTTGGTGTTGCCGAATAGTGGATATAGCCAAATTTGACTTTTTCTTTGTATTTTTGATATATTGTTTCATATAGATTGTGAGCATTAATACAAGATTCGCAATCAAAATCAGATATAATGATAATAGATACTTTTGATTGAAGATTTCCTCTATAATAAGTGTGCAGATTGCTTAAATCAATGGATGGACTTTTAGGAGGATAAATATATTGCACTATTCTTTTATTTTGTTTAAAAGAATCTAGCAAATTATCTATAATAAATCCTTTCAAGCGATATAATCCTGATATCTTTCCAGTGGGAGAGTTTGTGGCTACATTATACATATTAGCATCACGAAATTCTATGATTGATTTCAGATTATAACGTTTTGAAAGAGAATCTATTCCCAATCGCTGGATTTGATTATCTGTATAATTATCAATATATTGCTGATAAGATAGTTGTTTTTTATCAGCCTCTTTCTGTAGTAACTTAACGTTTATTAATTGCTCAACTGCCTTCTTCTTTATTTCATAAATTTTGTTTAGTTCGTCAAAGAGTTCTTGTTTAATGATCGTATTTAATTCATCAGTATAAAGTACTTCTTCTCCTAATTCTGCAATTATCTCTCTGTCATTATGTGATGATTTTTTTCTAGAGTTGCATGAAGGACAAAGTAATGCAAACAGTATGATAAATATAGAATATTTGGTACGTTTCATAACTTTATTATTCTATGGAAATTACTCCTACAGCTACCCATAAAGGAGAGGATACTTTAAGAGTATATTCTGTAGTTTTGTAGTGTTTATCTAAGTTGATGAATTTGATTTTCTCGAAAGATGTTGTTTTTTCATAGTAAACTGTTTCACCGGTAGTTGAATTAATTATGAGTATTGTTACATCATTGCTAGGATGTTCGAATTCTATTTCTAATAATGAGTTATTTACATAGGCTTGTACAGGAGATGGTAAATTTGCAGAGCGGTGCTCTATCTTTACTCTGACCTTCATCTTGATTTGTTTTCTTGTATCTAATGGCATTGCAAAGATAAGATTTGAACAAATAACCATAAGAGAGAATAAAAGTAGATTTCGTTTCATATTGATTTTATGTTATTGGTTTGTTGCAAAATTACGATGTTTGCGTATGCGGAACAATAACATGAAATAACAATATGAAAGATAATCGATCTTGATAATCAGGGTGTTGCGTTTTTGATATAACAAAAATGAGATAATGATAACACTTTCTTTTGCAGGACTATCTTTTATCGTTTTTAAGATCAAATATTACAGAGAAAGTTTGATTGGATAGTTGCTTTCTTATGCGATACTTTCTTTGGTTGAGCGCATATTGACTTTCAACCCTCATACATTTTTTGATAGTATCATTAGAAAGTTGAAGATAATTAAGTATACAGTAATAGAGATCTTCCTGCGTTAGATTTGGATATTGGTTAAGAAGCTCCTGCATTGCTTCCGTGAAAACTTCATTTATTTCTTGATAAATTAATGAAATATTTTCTTGGGATACTCCTTTTTCTCTTTTTATTTTAGATGTTTCAATTAATTGTATTTTCTTATAGGATGTGGTGGTTTTGAATAGACGTACACATGTTTGAAGGCTTTGATGCCATAATTCAAATCTTTTATTTACTATATCTATGCACTTTTGTTCGTTAATTTTGTTAGTGTGTGATATTGTTTTAATTTCTTCTTTTAATACAGCTTTTTCTGTTTGGTTTTTCATAAGAAGTTGCTGTAGATATATGTATTTTATTTTATTGCGGTTGCTGATGTACATTAGTATAAATATGGCAAAGGATATTGTCAATAATATGCAAATGATTAATACTGCTTTATCTTTTTGGTACTGACTTTCTACGCGCTGTTCATACATTTCTGTAGAGTGTTTTTTTATGAGACTATTAATCTCTGTATGATGAACCATCTTTTGTATAGAATCATAATAAACTAATGCTGTATCATTGTATAAAATGGCTTGCTCATATTTTTTTCTTTTTTTATCTATTTCGTATAATGTTTGGTAGATAGATGCTTTTGCATAGATATCTGCATTGATTTTAGCTTTGGATAAATAACAAATAGCAGAGTCTGTTTCTTCCAAATTGCGTAAAATAATCCCTTTCCAAAAGTAAATGGAAGAAAAACTTGTATTATAAGGTGCATATTTTAATGCATGTTCTATATTCTTTTTTGCTTCTATATGCATTCCTAAATTATCATAAACTTTTGCTATATCACATAATATGGCAGTCTGCCATATGGAATCATTGATAGATTGTGCTATGGCTAAGGATGTTTGATAATAAGTTAGTGCGCTGTCTTCATCGTCTTGTATTGCATAAATGTTACCTAAGCCTCGCGTCGCATGAAGAATACCATATTTATCTTTTAATAGTTCAGCAGTAGAATAAGATTCTTTATATGTTTTTATTGCCTGAATATAAAATTCTTGATTTTCGTAGCACATCGCTAAATTATTGTAAACCTGTAATATAAAGGTTTTATCAGTCGGGGTAGATTTCAGAACTGTTAAATACGCCTCTGTTGCTTTTACATATTCTTCATTATCTTGGTATACCCTTCCAAGATAAAAATATGATTTAGCTTTTAAATTGTTGTTATCTTTATTTTTATAGTAGTCGATTGCTATCGATATTATAGAGTCATTTTGATGTTGAATGTAATTTTTATCTAAAGCTTGTGTTAAGAGCAATGCATACATTGCTTTAGCTGATTTACTGGGTATTTCTTGAATAGAAAAACTTCTTAATAAGTTTAAAGCACTATCAGGTTTACTAAGCATTAATGAATCTGCTAATTGGAGTTGAGGGATAATATCAGATTTATGACATGCATTTAATGTAATGCATAGTACTATTAAAAAGATTGTGTAGTTTGATTTCATAAAGTGTTTGTTTCTACAAAAATAACTATTTCTAAATGAAATATAGTTAATTAGGAGGATAAAAAATCAACGGTAAAAAGTAAATGATATAAAATACAGGACTTATTTTTCTTTTATGCTGCTCTCCCTTATCTGCAAATGTGTCGGAATCACCACTTGCTTGACCGTCCTGTCTCCCTTAATCTGATCAATCAGCAGTTGACAGGCTGTTTCCCCCATCTTATAAGTCTGATGCGATACGGCAGATAGCTTGGGTTCCACATAATTGGCGTGCTGCTCATCCGTGTATCCGATGATGGCGATATCGTCGGGAATACGAAGTCCGTGCCTTTTGATTACTTCCATAGCGGCAAAAGCCAATGTGTCATTCATGGCAAGGATGGCATCGGGAGGCTGGGGGAGAGATAATAATGTTTCCGTAGCAATCTGTCCTTCCTCATAATCAATTTTCCGGCAGACAACTAATTCCTTTTCAATCGGAATCCGGTTATCGCGCAAGGCTTCCAGATAACCATGCTTCCTTCTTTTTACAATATCCAGATGATTGGCACCGCCGATAAAAGCCACCCGTTTACTTCCATTGTCCAGCAGATGCTGGGTAGCCATTTGTGCGGATTGTGCTCCGTCTGCTATTACCGACGAGAATTGATCGGTCAGGCAAACACGGTCGAACAGAATCAGCGGCATATTGATCTCTTTCAATGCGGCAAAATGAGAAAAGTCAGTTGTTTCCTGAGACAGGCAGGCGATAATCCCCTCTACCCGCATATTGACCAGATTCTCTATATTCCTTTTTTCATGCTCGAAAGACTCGTGCGATGTTGTGATAATGACGAAATATCCGTTATCGATCGCCATGTTCTCTATCCCGTTCAGAATGGAGGCAAAGAAATGAGTGACAATATCCGGAACGATCACTCCGATGATGCGCGGCGCATTCTTTCGCAGACTCATAGCGAAAGGATTGGGACGATAATTCATCTCTTTGGCCAGCTTCTTGGCTTTGGCGCAAAGTTCACGGCTGATTTCCGGGCTGTCTTTCAGCGCTCGGGATACAGTAGGGATGGATACGCCTAATGCTTGGGCGAGGTCTTTGAGTGAAGTATGTTTCCGGTTTTCCATCTGAAGGTCTCCAACTTAGATTTATCTGCAAAGAAAGCATATTCCCTGATAAATCTCCGCATTTAAAGAAAGATTTTTTACGTAAACCGTTACGTAGCTTTTTCGCCCCTCTCTTGTCCGTTGAGAAGGGTTCACCCCTTACTTTTGTCGCATACAAAATAATTTAAAACCCTATACGTATGCAATACCATGAAATCGGAAAGACAGGGATGAAAGTATCGTCTCTCAGCTTCGGAGCTTCCTCTCTGGGAGGAGTTTTCCATGATTTAAAAGAAAAAGAAGGCATTCAGGCTGTGTTTACAGCCATCGAAGCCGGAATGAACTTTATCGATGTTTCCCCTTATTACGGACATTATAAGGCAGAGACTGTTCTAGGCAAAGCGCTGAAGGATATTCCTCGCGACCGTTATTATCTTTCTACGAAAGTCGGACGCTATGGCAAAGACGGAGTCAATACATGGGACTACTCGGCAAAGCGTGCGACGGAGAGTGTATATGAAAGTATGGAACGTCTGAATATTGACTTCATTGATTTGATCAATGTGCATGATATTGAGTTTGCCGACCTGAATCAGGTGGTTAATGAGACATTGCCTGCTTTGGTCGAACTGCGTGAGAAAGGAGTGGTAGGACATGTTGGAATCACTGATTTGCAGCTCGAAAACTTGAAATGGGTGATAGACCGTTCGCCAAGCGGTACCATTGAATCTGTTCTTAGCTTCTGTCACTATTGCCTGTGTGATGATAAATTGGCTGACTTCCTTGACTATTTCGAATCGAAAGAAATCGGTGTCATCAATGCTTCTCCTCTCTCGATGGGCTTGCTGAGCGAACGTGGTGTTCCGGTCTGGCATCCGGCTCCCAAGCCATTGGTAGATGCCTGTCGCAAAGCGATGGAGCATTGTAAAGCAAAGAATTATCCGATAGAAAAGCTCGCTATGCAATTCTCGGTGAGTAATCCAAAGATTGCGACTACCCTGTTCAGCACCACTAATCCGGAGAATGTGAAGAAAAATATCGGCTTTATTGAAGAACCGGTCGATTGGGAACTCGTGCGTGAAGTGCGGGAAATTATCGGAGAACAGCAGCGTGTAAGTTGGGCAAACTCTTAAAAAACGATCGATTCTATGGATTATACGATTATTGATGCGCATGCCCATCTGTGGCTTCGCCAAGATACGGTGGTCGATGGTTTTCCTATCCGTACTTTAGAGAACGGACGCTCCCTGTTTATGGGGGAGATTCGGCAGATGGTTCCTCCTTTTATGATTGACGGGGTGAATAGTGCGGAAGTTTTTCTGTCCAATATGGATTATGCCCAAGTCTCGGCTGCGGTTATTACACAAGAATTTATAGACGGCATTCAGAACGATTATCTGATGGAGGTTGTTTCACGCTATCCGGACCGTTTCTTTGTTTGCGGAATGTGTGAGTTTCGCAAGCCGGGCTATCTGGAACAGGCGAAAAAACTGATCGGGAAGGGATTTAAAGCGATTAAGATTCCTGCCCAGCGCTTACTTCTGAAAGAGGGACGGGTAATGTTGAACTGTCCTGAAATGATGCAGATGTTCCGGTGGATGGAAGAGCGGGGAGTGATCTTGTCAGTCGACTTGGCAGAGGGGGCGATACAGGTTCCGGAGATGGAAGAGATTATTCAGGAATGTCCTCGATTGAAGATTGCTGTCGGACATTTCGGGATGGTTACTCTTCCGGATTGGAAAGAGCAGATTAAGTTGGCACGTCATCCGAATGTGATGATTGAGTCCGGTGGTATCACATGGCTGTTCAATGACGAGTTTTATCCGTTTAAAGGTGCCATAAAGGCTATTCGTGAAGCCGCAGAGCTGGTTGGTATGGAGAAACTGATGTGGGGCTCGGACTATCCGCGCACGATAACAGCCATTACTTATAAGATGTCTTATGACTTTGTGGTGAAATCCCCGGAATTGTCGGAAGCGGAGAAAACGTTATTCCTGGGCGGGAATGCGCGGAAATTCTACGGGTTTGCAGAACTTCCGGAACTCCCATACATTAAAAATATGTCGGAATAGAAAGGAACCAGCCACTATACCGCTAAACAATCACTGTACACATGAAAAAGAATACATATACCATTCCTCTCGCACTGGTTTTCAGCCTTTTCTTCTTGTGGGCGATCAGCAGCAATCTGCTTCCCACAATGATCCGGCAGTTGATGAAAACCTGTGAACTGAACACCTTCGAGGCTTCTTTTACGGAGACCGCCTATTGGCTGGCTTACTTTATTTTCCCTATCCCGATAGCTATGTTCATGAAGCGTTATAGCTATAAGGCGGGAATCATCTTCGGTCTGTTGCTGGCAGCTGTCGGCGGATTGCTGTTCTTTCCTGCTGCCATGCTGAAAGAATATTGGGCTTATCTCTGCATCTTCTTCATTATCGCTACCGGAATGTGTTTTCTGGAGACAGCCGCCAATCCTTATGTCACCGTGCTGGGAGCTCCCGAAACGGCTCCGCGCCGATTGAATCTGGCGCAATCCTTCAATGGTCTGGGCGCTTTTATCGCAGCGATGTTTCTGAGCAAGCTGATTCTAAGCGGTACCCATTATACACGCGAGACGCTTCCTGTTGATTATCCGGGAGGCTGGCAGGCTTATATACAACTGGAAACGGATGCGATGAAACTTCCTTATCTGATATTGGCTCTGTTGCTTCTTGCGATAGCGGTCGTATTTGTCTTCTCAAAATTGCCGAAGATTGGAGATGAAGGAACAGAACCTATATCCGGCAAGAAAGAAAAACTGATTGATTTCGATGTGCTGAAACGTTCGCATTTACGTTGGGGAGTCATCGCGCAGTTCTTTTATAATGGTGGACAAACGGCTATCAACAGTCTGTTTCTCGTTTACTGCTGCACCTATGCCGGTTTGCCGGAAGATACGGCTACCACTTTCTTTGGACTGTACATGCTGGCCTTCTTGCTAGGGCGCTGGATTGGTACGGGATTGATGGTCAAGTTCCGTCCCCAGGATATGTTGCTGGTGTATGCTTTGATGAATATCCTTTTGTGTGGTGTCGTGATGCTATGGGGAGGAATGATCGGACTGTATGCGATGCTCGCCATCTCTTTCTTTATGTCTATCATGTATCCTACACAGTTCTCTTTGGCACTGAAAGGACTCGGAAATCAGACAAAGAGCGGTTCGGCCTTTCTGGTAATGGCAATTGTCGGTAATGCCTGTCTTCCTCAGTTGACAGCGTACTTCATGCACGTTAATGAACATATTTATTATGTCGCTTATGGCATACCGATGATTTGTTTTGCGTTTTGTGCCTATTACGGTTGGAAGGGCTATAAAGTAATTGATTAATAAATTTATCTCAAACAAATAAAATGAAAGCAGTTCAAATTGTCAACCCCTCCGAAATGAAGGTGGTTGAACTGGAAAAACCGACCGTCGGTGCCGGTGAAGTATTGGTAAGAATCAAGTATGTCGGATTCTGTGGCTCCGATTTAAACACTTTCCTGGGGCGTAACCCGATGGTGAAACTCCCTGTAATACCGGGGCATGAAGTAGGAGCAGTGATTGAAGAGATCGGTCCGGATGTTCCGGCTGGCTTCGAAAAGGGGATGAATGTAACATTGAACCCATATACCAATTGTGGTAAATGTGCTTCGTGCCGTAACGGGCGTGTCAATGCCTGCGAGCATAATGAGACATTAGGCGTACAACGGAATGGAGTGATGTGCGAATACGCCGTGCTTCCTTGGACGAAGATTATCCCGGCAGGTAATATCTCATCCCGTGACTGTGCTCTGATTGAGCCGATGAGTGTAGGGTTTCATGCTGTTTCCCGTGCTCAGGTCATCGATAATGAGTATGTGATGGTGATTGGCTGTGGTATGATTGGGATTGGCGCTATTGTACGTGCTGCCTTGAGAGGAGCGACGGTGATTGCGGTCGACCTGGATGATGAAAAACTGGTACTGGCCAAAAGAGTGGGAGCGTCTTACGCAGTAAACTCTAAAACAGAGAATGTACATGAGCGGATACAGGAAATTACCGCAGGGTTTGGAGCTGATGTCGTGATTGAAGCTGTCGGCAGTCCTGTGACTTATGTAATGGCTGTGGATGAAGTTGGCTTTACCGGTCGTGTGGTTTGTATTGGCTACGCCAAAAAAGAAGTCGCTTTTCAGACCAAGTATTTCGTCCAGAAAGAACTGGATATTCGTGGTTCCAGAAATGCATTGCCTGCTGATTTCCGTGCGGTAATCAACTATATGAAAGAAGGTAAGTGTCCGGTAGAAGAACTGATCTCAAAGATTGCAAAACCGGAAGATGCTTTGGAGGCAATGAAAGAATGGGCAGCTGATCCGGGAAAGGTATTCCGTATCTTGGTAGAAATGTAGATAATTTATTTTACAGAATCAACCGCTTAGCCCATTGTATTGAGAATATGAAGAAAGAATGATCCCGTTGGTTTTAAACCAACGGGTCGTTCCTTTAAAACCAAGACACCGTTCCTTTAAAACCAACAGATCTTTTCTTTTAAAGAAATTCTAGATGTTTTTTATCTGTTGAGAATCAGTGTTTTACGGACTGGGCCTGAACACGGGTCAATAAATGGTTATCATTCTTTACATAACTGCGTGGCATTAAAAGATTGAAGTATAATTTGTGCTTTTAGTCTTTAGAATGTTCTTCTATTATTAAGGATGGAATGATAATTGGCTATGATATTGAATCAATCCTTCCATCGGACTTTGGAGAATCTTACCTATCTGAATACCTGTTTGTCGGGCAGCATCCTGTAGAATCTCTTTGTAACAGTAGGCTATCGATCCGATAAAGTGTACCGGATATTGCTTGTAATCATACTGCATCACATTCCTGCGAAAGAAAGCTATAAAGCTGTTCAGAACTAATTGGCGGATGGCCGGTTCTTCCAAATGCTGTGCGATAAAAGGAGAGAGACTGGCCAAAAAACGATTGGGAAAGGGCTGGCGATAAACCCGGTCGATGATTTCGGGAGGCGTCAGATCGAACTGCTTCAGAAACTCTTCTTTCAAGGTGGCAGGAAGTTGATTTTTCAGAATATCTCCTACCAGCAGTTTCCCAAGTACGGCACCGCTACCTTCATCTCCCAGAATAAATCCGAGAGGAGAGATGTTGCTGACGATCTCTTTTCCATTGTAAAAACAAGAATTAGAGCCCGTCCCCAAAATACAAGCGATACCAGCCTCCTGACCACATAGCCCGTGGGCGGCAGCCAGCATATCCGAATTAGCTTTAATATTCCCGATAACGGGCAGACTGTCTGCAATAGCCCGTCGGAGGACGGGAGCTTTCTCGGGCGTACAACCTGCTCCGTAGAAATAAACCGCATTGAATTTCCCTTCCGGCAGTTGAGGCAGAAGGGAAGCTGTCAGCTTCTGTTGGATTTCTTCTTCCGACTGGAAGAAAGGATTGATCCCTTTCGTTCCAAGTCTTTTGATAATTGTGCCGTTCAGTACGACACACCAGTCTGTTTTGGTAGAACCACTGTCTGCAATGAGTATCATATCTTAATGTATATTTTCTTTTTATATAGAATGTAGCCTATTGCCCAGTTGAGAAGGACAAAAAGCAGGGCAAATACAAGCGAGCCTCCTTTATCTCCGAAGACAGGTTGTAGGAGCGCACTGTAAATATAGCCATGTAAAGAAGTCGATTCACCTTGGTAGGTCATAGGAATGACTGCCAGCGTAATCGCCAGAATATCTGCCAATACATAAATAAATAGCGGATTTACTCCAAACGATTCGAAGAAACGGCTCCAGTTTTTATAACCTTTAATGTCAATGATCCATACGAGTAATGCCAGAAAACTGGAACCCAGACCGCAGGTTACGAGTACGAAGGAAGGAGACCATACTTTCTTGCAGATAGGAGAGCCATAACTCAGTAAGAAACCTGCGAAAGTAAGGATGGTACCTATCAGGAACAAACGTTCCAGCTTCTCATGAATATCTTTCACTTCCATCAATAGCTTTCCGGCACAGAAGCCGATTAGGACGTGGGCGATGGCTGAAATAGTACTAAGCAGTCCTTCCGGATCAAGTATCTGACCGCCATAGATATGAGCTTGTCCTAATACTGCACGGTCGACGATGGAAAGAATATTTGTTTCGTCGTAGACATATCCATTGCCGAGGGCAAGGATTGCAAAATAGCTGATGAGAAGTACAGCAATTAAATAAGGTATATATTTATGCTTCATGAGCAAAGCGACTATGGCAGTAACTCCATATCCCAAAGCAAGCCGTTGCATGACTCCGAGAATGCGAATCTGGTCGATAGGGAAGGGATCGTGCTGGAAGCAGAGAATGGAAAGCCAGCTGATGCCAATTCCAATCAGGAAAATGATCACGGTCCGTTTGAGAATTTTCAAACCCGCGGGAACACTGAAGGTGAAATTGTACTTTCTCAAAGAGATGTACGTGGAGATTCCCATAATGAACATAAAGAATGGGAATACCAGATCGGTAGGAGTTAATCCAATCCACTCGGCATGTTTGAGGGGAGCATACGCATGTTGCCAGGAACCAGGCGTATTAACTAAGATCATACCTGCGATGGTGATGCCCCGCATCACATCGAGTGCCAATAGGCGTTTGTTACTTGTTGTTACATTCATGACTGTTACTTTTTAATGTGTTAAGTTATAAGTAATTCAATTTTATCTCTTTTTTCCGAAGGAACTGTCCAGTCGGTTACGGATCATCCATGAAGCAAGGATGCCGGGAATGGTGCAGACGCATACCCAGATAAAGAAGTTGGTGTATCCGAGATGTTCCTGTATCCATCCTGCCGGCATTCCCGGAAGCATCATGCCAAGTGCCATAAAACCCGTTCCAATGGCATAATGAGCTGTTTTGTGTTCACCATCTGCAATGTAAATCAGATAAAGCATATAGGCAGTGAAGCCGAAGCCGTATCCCAACTGTTCGATGGCTACACAAATGGAGATTAGCAGGAGGTTGTCCGGAGTAGCTGCTGCCATCCAGACATATAAAAGGTCGGGGAGGTTGATGGCCAGCGCCATGGGAATGATCCATTTCTTAAAACCGTCACGGGAAACGAGGAAACCGCTGATGATGCCGCCTATCAGTAGGGCGGCGACGCCGATGGTGCCATAAATGACTCCGACGGATGCGGTTGATAATCCCAATCCGCCTTGTTCGGCACCATCCAATAAGAATGGAGAGGCTATTTTGGCAAGTTGGGATTCTCCCAACCGATAGGTGAGCAGGAAGAAAAACATAAGTCCCAGGTTTTTCTTCTCAAAGAAAGTGACGAATGTCTTAAAGAAATCTTCCAGTAACTTACCCGGTGTTAACCCCGGTCTTTTGACATCTGAAGCAGGGTGGGGGAGAATAAAGCGATGATACAGTGTCAGTCCGAGGAATAATCCTGCCATCAGATAGAAAGTGATGCTCCAGGCCATTGGAACATTGCCTTGCGATGTTTCCAACCAGCCTGCCAACATTACGAGGATTCCCTGACCGAAGATATTGGCGAAACGATAACAAGTGTTTCTGATGCCTACAAAGAAGGATTGTTCTTTGTTGTTGAGCCCAAGCATATAAAAGCCGTCAGCTGCAATGTCATGCGTGGCAGAACTGAATGCCATCAGCCAAAAGAATGCCAGAGTGAGTTGCACATAGTGTGGCGTCGGGATAAAAAAGGCAATACCGGCGAACCCGGCAGCAATCAAACCCTGCATGGCAATAATCCAGGAACGCTTTGTCTTGACCAAATCTACGAAAGGACTCCATAATGGTTTGATCGTCCAGGGCAGATATAACCAGGAAGTGTAAAGCGCTATTTCTGTATTCGACAATCCCAAGCGCTTGTACATGATAACGGCAATCGTCATCACAGCCACATAAGGCAGTCCTTCCGCAAAATAAAGAGTCGGAATCCAGCTCCACGGATTTCGATTGTTTCTTGGTATTATGTTCTTGGCATTTCTTGTTGATATCATGGCATTAGTCTCAGATGTTATTCATATTGTTTTTCAAGTCTGCTTCCGGGATAATAGTGAGCTAAAATATCTTTGTAATAATAACCTCGCTCTCCCATTACTGCCGCACCGATCTGACAAAGTCCTACTCCGTGTCCCCAACCGGCTCCGGTCAGTGTAAAACGGGTTGGAACATTTCTCTCTTCTCCTTCTTCCTTATCCACAAGGAATGCTGAACTATAAAGATGGGAAGGCGACAGTGTACGTCGGATCTCTAATTCTTTTCCGATGGTCAGTGTTCGTAAAGTACCAACTATCTTTAATCGTACCAGGCGTCCGGAAGTTCCTCGCTCTACAGGGATTAAGTCTATGATTTCCCCGAAATCAATTCCCGAACGTTGATGGATTAACTCAGCTAGTTCCTGTTGGCTATAACTGATTTTCCAACGGTAGAAATCAGTCGTTTCCTGATCGTAGTTATTAAGAACCTGACTCAGAATCTTTTTATCCTGCGTATTACAGAAAGCATCCGGAGAAGTTCGTATCCATCGGTCCGCTTCTTCTTCCTGCGTCAGATCGGGAAGCTGTATTGCCGGACCTGTTATTTGTTTCTCCGAATCAGAAGCATGGGATTCCGGTATGTAATCTCGTTTACCGGTCAGATAAGGATGCCTCACATTCTCCCAACAATTCTGAAACTCTTCCATGGCACCGCCACAACATTTGGAGAATCGCGCATCGCAAATCTTTCCTTCATACATCAGCACCTCTCCACGGGTAGCTGAAACAGCTTCGATAGCTTGTGGAGTAGAAGCACGGGTAATTCCCTGATAGCGCTGGCAATGATCATCCGCACAAACATCAAAGTGCGTATGCGCTTCATGATCATACCATTTGATAAGTTGAGAGTGGAGAGTGGAAAGTGGAGAGTTGGCTGCGCTGTCCGGCTGTATAGTAGCTTTCCATTTTTCATTCTCCACTCTCAATTTATTGATCAGCCAGCTTCTGGAAATGACAGCATGTGCTTTCAGTAGTTCCAAAGAGGCGGTGGCACTCATTTCTGATGAGATGACACTTGTCAGGTAATCTTCTATAGAGATTACATTGATGGCGGTCAGTGTCTCTCCTTCGACAATGATTTTCAAAGCTCCCTGGAAGCGTTGTACTTCTTTGCGTTCCCAATGAAAATTGATGCCGATGGTGACATCCTTTAGCTCAAAGAAGATCCCGGCATTTGGCTGAGGGTAGAATATCAATTCATCGTATTCTTTCCCTGACCAGTATATCTTTTCTTTTTGATAAACAGCCTTTTGTGCCCCTGAAACCTTTGTGCCGTCAGGAGTAGTGAAGCTTTCGGGAAAAGAAAATTCAATTTCTTTTCCCGAAAGGATACCGACTGTAATCTGAGGTTCTTCCATTTCTTCTTTACTAGGATGTTTGATCGGTGAGTGCTTTTAACTGTTCCTGTGACAAACTGACCTCCTTGTAAATCTGAGTGATTTTTTTAGCTGTTATCTTATCCAAATCTTCTTCTCTTACAATGGGGAATACGCCACACATCTCCGCAATAGCCGGGCTTATCAATAAGCCTTTTTTCCCTTGGGCATAATAACATTCCGGCCGATGTTTAGAACGTAGGAAAATAATACAGTTCCACTGTTTTATTTCATCGCCTCCAGTGCGGTTTACTGTTTCGAGTCCATACCAGGCAATCACATTGATTAAAGGTTCTTTGTCATGATAAATAGAAACTATCTTATCGTAAAGATACTCAAACATTTCAATGATCCCTCTTCTGTTTGGAGATGAAATGCCAATGCTCGTGGTGAACCCGTTTTCTAGATGACTATGTACGCTATCTTCAGAACTAAGCATGTCCGATATGAAAGTCATCCCAAAAGGATTGGCAATCTTTTCCTCTTTTCCTGCTGCCTGAAAGTGCATATGGTCAGGGGCGGAAGCTCCGCATTCCGGTCCGTTATATAAGATGAGGAACTCGTTCATGTTTTCGGCAAGGAAAAGCATATCCTCAAAACGGTTTTTGATGGTTTGCGGGGTATGTTCCTCTTCAATTATGGTCAGATGCCGGCGGAAAATCGGATAAGGATTGAGGCATACCTCATAATGTCCGAGTGACAAAGACGTTTGTTCTGCCGGGCGATTGTCATTGCACAGAAAACAAGGTCTTTCTTGTATGGACTGAGAGTCGGTCTGGGCCATTGTAGAGATTGCCCGTTGTGGATTTGGGAAGAATCTGACTCTCTTGGTGTCCCCTCCTAGTTTGAGTTCCAGCGTCTTTTCTTTTTTAAGATTCTGTTCTAATTCCTTATAATTCTTTTTTGCCAGCTTCCAGTCTTTTTTCTGTTTTTCTATCATCTCGTTGACGAGACGCTGAAAACTTTCATCGATGCTGTGCATCCGGATTCTTGCCTGTAACTCCCAGGTTCGGATACTGTCTTTGTAGAAATTGTTCCGGTTAATTTTTTCGATATCTAATGCTGCGTCAGAGTTGCCTTCCCAACGGCGGCAAAGATAGATTACATCATAAATACGACCGATCGTATATTCACGAGAAATACTCAGACCTATGGCATAATCTTCTCCATAACTGGTATTGGGGAATTTGATCTTGCGAAGGATGGGAGTGTAGAAGGCCCGTGGGGCACCCAACCCATTGATACGTAAAGCATTGTTGGGACCGTCCTCTACTGTCCACTCTTTATGGTCAATGACACCGGGAGCTATCTCGTTCATCTGAAAATCCGTCATTAGGTAAGTCCCTATCACCATTGCACAGTTCTGCTGATAGAAGGTATCGACGATTTTCTGTAAGGTATGCTCATCCTTATACAGGTCATCGCTATCCAGTTGCACGGCAAATTTACCGCATTTCTCATGGTGTACTCCTACATTCCAGCAACCTCCTATACCGAGATCATTCTCCTGGGGAATGATATGTATTAGTCTATTGTCCGCACTAAATTCCTGGAGGGCTTCGGTGGTACCGTCCGTTGAGTGATTGTCGATCACAATCACATTAAAGGGAAAAGTCGTTTGCTGGCTCAAAGCAGAATTTACGGCGTCACGAATGGTCCGGATACGATTACGGACAGGTATGATGACAGATGCTTCAAACTCAAAAGCTTCTCTGTCCAGGTTTACTGTTCGGGAAGAAGGTCTTACATAGGCATTGATTTCTTTCAGATGCTTGATACAAACTTTCTCCATTTCGATCTGTACTTCCCGATTTTTAGGATTTACGTAATCGAATTGTTTTTCTCCGCTTTTCCGGGTATCTGTTTCTATTTCTGTGTAAAGGAACTCATTGATATGGATGATTTGAAATAGATTACCTAGCATCAGACGCATTTCATAAAATGCAGCATATTGGAAAACTGTTTCCTCCAGAATACTTGAAGCAAGGGTGAAAATTTCGGAATTGAATAAAAGCACCGAACCGAAATCAAAATCATCCCGGAGGCTTCCTTGTTGATAATCAATAACGGGAGCTTGTTTGAGAACTCCGTCAACCAGTTGGTAATGATCTGCGTATACCATTGCATTTTCTGAGGAGTTCTGTATAATCTGTGTCATGCGTTCCAGTGCGTACAATCCTAGTTTTAGCGGGGTCTGTTTCGTGTAAAGCAAAAGATAGCTGGCATCATCTGCGTTGTCAGCAATTGTTTTAATCGTACTTGTAGAGTAGAGACCGTTAATGAGGAGACATTCACACCCCGGTAAGCACTCTTTGTTGGTATCAGCGCTTAGCAGGTAGATTTTGTTCACTAATTCTGAAGCTTGCAATTCTTTTACAGTTTGTATCGTATCTTTCGGATTGCCAAAAGGTATGAAGCAATTGATTTTCTTTTTCATTTTAATGTTTTTTTATTAAAGAGTTGTTGATAGGGGCTGCTGACGATTTCCTTTTGATGAGCAGGCAAAGCCCCAGAAAAGTAAACGCAGCATTCAATATCAGTAACTCGTAGCTAATTTGATATCCATCGAACCAGGCTTCCGAATTTCTTTGCAATACGTAGCAAAGTGCAGGAGAAAGAATGGCTACTAACGGAATATATGGATCATAAACTTGTTTTTTAGTAAAAATGCCGAAAGCGAATAGTCCGAGAATTGGACCATACGTATAGCTGGCCAGCGTATAAATCGCATCAATCACACTCGTATTATTCAGCAAATTGAATACGAAGATGACGATTCCCATCACGAACGCCATCCCGATGTGCACGTGTTTCCGTATTTTGCTGAGTGCCGCTTCGTCTTTCTTGTGCGCATTCAGAATATCTACGGTGAAAGAAGTCGTCAGGGCTGTCAAGGCCGATCCGGCAGCGGAGTACGCCGAAGCTATCAATCCGATAATGAACAGGATACCGACTATTCCCGGAAAGTAATTGCCTGTGGCGATCATTGGGAACAATTCATCGCTCTTGCCGGGATTCTCGATTCCCTGTCGGGCGGTGAAAGTATAGAGCAAGACACCCAGCATCAGGAAGAGCAGGATCACGAAGAACTGTGAAATCCCGCTTGTAATCATATTCTTCTGTGAGTCACGGAAGTTCTTGCAACTGAGATTCCGTTGCATCATATCCTGATCCAGCCCGTTCATGGCGATAACGGTAAAGACGCCTGCCAGGAATTGCTTGAAGAAATATCGCTTGTCGTTGACATCGTCAAAAAAGAACATTTTGGAGAGATCGCTGTCTGAAATCGTTGAGACCAATCCGCTGAAATTCAGATGCAGGCTGGAAGCTATATAGTAGATACAAAGTACAACGGAGACTACCAGACAGAATGTTTTCAGTACATCAGTCCATATCAATGATTTCACTCCTCCCCGGAAAGTATAGAGCCAGACAATGAGTACTGTCAGTATGACATTGATTATAAAGGGAATATGGAAAGGCTCGAAGATGAGTAATTGCAAGGTCAGACATACTAAAAAGAGCCGCACGGCAGCTCCGAGCATTTTGGAAATAAAGAAAAACCAGGCTCCTGTCTTATAGGAAGAAGCTCCGAAGCGATTTTCAAGATATTCATAGATAGAAACCAGATTCATCCGGTAGAAAAGCGGAACGAGTATGAATGCGATAATGAACTGTCCGACGATAAATCCCAGTACCATCTGCAGGTAGGAGAAGCCGCTGGCTTGTACCATACCCGGTACGGATACAAACGTAACTCCGGAGATAGTGGAACCAATCATGGCAAAGGCGACAATATACCATGCCGATTTGCGGTTGCCGACGAAGAAGCCTTCGTTATCCGCTTTATGTCCTGCTATATAGGAGATAGCGAAAAGGATCATAAAGTATGCTATGATAGTAATAGATAAGATAATTGGACTCATATCTGTTGCTTAAAATTCGTTCGCGGGTGAATATATTCAAATATGCTTTTCCTACAAATTGTACAAATGTAGGGAATTTATCAAATAAATGCATCCTTCTTATGAGTTTTTTATTCCGGGTGTGCCACCTGTATCATTTCTCGATGAGTGCCAGTTTTTGTTGAGAGAAGGAAGTTCAGAAGATATCTTCTCTAATGAAATGCCTGTAGTGACTGAAGTGTCGTGCATCCAGTCTATGAAACGGCAGGTATCAATCGTGCGGGGATGTTCTTCATCAGTTGCCAAGGCAAGGTAACCTCCGTCGTTGCTCAGTTGCGGAAATTTGGATATTTCGGTTATACTTTTGCCGTCAACCTTATGCTTTCTGATCAGTGTAGTTGCGGAGTGAGTAAAACAAATATATCCTTTGCCGGGAATAACAAGGTTTGTATTTTCATCTTCCTGTTTGAGTATTGTGGTACTGAATATTTCTCCCGTTGCTCTCATTTTAAACAGACGCAGAGACTTTACAGTGATATCCTGATCAGCAGGATTATAGAATTCGATGTATTCGGCACCGTCTTTGGCATTGTCATACATCACTTCGTTGAATAGTAACATATTTCTCACATTGTCAGGATATTCCGGCGATTCCGGTGTGTCAGGCTTGTCCGGTTCATCCGGAACGTCCGGTATGTCGTCCGGTTCAGTACTTGTTATTACATCATCAGACAACTGTATATGATGGAAAGTGAAACCGTCACAGCGGCTTTTTGTATAAACGCAGTATATGCCGCAGCAGATTGACTTTGTGATACTTGCGTCTTTTATTTGTTTCTCCTTCGTATATTCGGTTTCCGATTCCATGCGTGTCCAGAAAGTCCAGTAGCCGTTGGCGTCGCATTCTACTTTGATAAATAATTTCGGAGAATTATTTCCTTTCATGAGTTCTCTTCCCGAAGCCAGTAATTTGGATTGATTCCCATTTTGCCGGTAAAGTGCTACATTGTCTTTTGTTCCTCCTATCTGAATGTAATAGCCGTTCAGATCTCCGGAAAGTATTTCCGATGAAGAGGCTAAATAGAAACGGGCGTAATTATTGGCGGAAGGATTAAAGGTGAGCCGTACCCCGAATTCCCATCGGGTGCTTCTTACAGAAGAAGAGGGGATCGTGATATATGCTGTTCCTGCATCTTCCTGCGGATCATTCAAGTGTACACCTTCTTTGGTATTAATCGTGAATTTCTCGGTTTCTCCTGTCCAGGGAAGTTCTGATGTTGAACTGTCCGGTTCAAGGCTCTCTTTTTCATCCTCAGGCGGAAGCGCACAACTGTATAATAATATAATGAGGAAACTCAGAAATGTACATGCCTTGCAAATTTTCATACGGCTTTAAATTAGTGTTGTTATCTACCGTATTTGTTTGTGTTCAACGCAGAGGCAATTGCGGATCGGATAATGTTCATGCTTGCAAAGGTACAGTTTCTTGTTGAATAAATGCGAAAGGTTCTTTATTGTTTTCTGTGAATGTTAGAAATAAAAGATACGGATTATACGAATTAACACGATAGCTTTATGCTTTCACAACGCTAAAACCGTGTTAATCTGTGTAATCCGTGCCTAAAAGTTATTATTCCTGTTATTACTCAAAGCGCGGCATCACATACTTGTCCGTATAAGAAGTGAAACTGATGCCGGGCATATAATGAGTATTCGAATTATTTTCCAGCTTCTTTATCAGTGAATAATCATCCGCGTTCAAAGCATAGTAATTATCGGAAGACGGACTCGTCACCCGTACCGTCCAGTCGAACATATTTCCAATAATGGTCAGCGCATCCGTTTCGGGATTGAATGCAGGAACTCCTGTTTTCACCACATCATACGTGCGGCTTTTCAGCACATAGAGGGCATTGTTGACATCTGTCAGGAAAGCAAGCGTCTTTTTATTTCTGAATTCCGTCAGATAAAGGTGCTCTAATGTTAATCCTTCCGGCAAAGCGATGGCACGAACGTAGGGACGTCCTTTCACCTGTTTCAGATGGAACAGACGACGATCGGCATCCAACAGAAGATATCCTTCGTCGTACTCCTTCTTCACCGTCGGGTTTCCTACGATCTCAATGGCCGGAAAGCGGAAATTCTTCTTGGTCATAGCTTCTGTAAACAAGAGGCTTTTTTCTGCATTCACGCTATTGGAAGCCATATCGATAAACTCGATGCCTTGCGAAGTAATGCGGAAAACATCATCCGGCATCTTCAGGTCTACACGCCCGGACATCGACTCCAACAGAGGATAAAGACCGATGGAAGGAGCGTTGATATCCGTAGGTACGCTGCGGAAATTGAAATTCTCCGTCTGCACGATCTTCGGAGTGACCGCTATCCCGTTAATCGTATCCGGAAAACGTTCGTCGGACATCAACTGGCGGAAATAAAACATAGGCAGAATACTGTCGAAAGCCGCTTCGGAATAGATGTTTCCGGCAGCGTCGCGACGTACGGTTCCTTTTCCCTCTTCCTGTCCCATCAAGGCGAAATCGCCGATCACGAAACTATATAGAGTGAAAGGAGTCTTCTCCGGCTTTACGACAAAGAAGTTGTAGCACCAAGGCAACTGCCAGAGAAGCAGGAAGGCGATGGTGACATATAATAGTATGGTACTGAAACGTTTCATCTTTATTTAATTCTTCATTTTTAGTTCTTCATTATCCTAGTCCTGCTTTCCCGCTTTGAACCGTACGATGGAGAGCCAGGAGAAAGACGCGGTCAGCAACGTATAGACCAGCAGATACGGGAGGAATTTGTTATAAGCTTCCGGCGTGGGCGACAGGAAGAAGATTCGCAGTAACAATACGGTGATAATGAGATTGATGATTCTGCGTTTCCATGCCGGTTCGAGGCAGATCCATGCGATGAGCAGGTAGCCGGAAATACCGGCAAGATACCACGTGAGGGCGGTCAGCAGTATATGATTCTTCAGTTCGTGAGCCAGTACTCCGCTCAGATAGACCTCCATCAGAAGGAAGTTGGAAGCGAAGCAGACAAGCAACAGTACCAAACCGGAGAACAACATATTGCCGGTCATTTTCAGTTCGGGATAGGGCAGGTGCAAAGTCAGTTTCAGACATTTGCGCTGCATCTCGGGAACAAACTGCACGATGGCCATCAGCACTCCGGCAATCAGGGGGATGTATTGTAACATATCGATGAATATGGCATCCCGCTGCATCATGACTTCCCATACATGCGCGGCGCCTTTCATTTCTATCACCCGGTTGATGCGAAGCATACAGTAGCCTGTAAAACCGAGTGTAGTGACTACGGCAAGCAGAAAATACCACCGTGTCTTGATCCATTCTTTATAAAATATAGCGTACATGAGACTTCTAATTTACTTTTTAATCTTTAATTATTTTATTGAATCAGTATTTGCCGGTCAGACCGATGAAGGCATCTTCCAGATTCACATGTTCGCTATGCAGGTCCGTATAGGGTACTGACATGGATTTCAGTTTTGCTTCCGCCTCTGTGAGGGGGAGGAAGGAGAATGTTTCCAGTGTATTCCGCATCACGGAAGGATGATAGAAATCATCGGATGCGGGCAGTTCGTAACCTTCGGGAACAGTACAGGTATAGCGGCGTCCTTCTTTCAGTAATTCGTCAATTGGCTTCTGAATCAGTATCTTTCCGTAGTCCATTATGATACAGTCGTCTACCAGTCGTTCCATATCCTGAATGATATGCGAAGTCAGAAAGACAGTCTTGCCTTCGGAACGTGCATAATCGCGGAGATAGTCTACAAACAGGCGGCGATAACCGGGGTCGAGACCGAGGGAGAAGTCGTCTAATACAAGAAGCTCGGGATTCTGTGCCAGAATCAGTCCGAGTGCTACTTGTGAACGTTGTCCGCAAGACATACGGGAGATGCGCTGTCCGGTAGCTACTTTCAGTTTGTTCATCAGTTCATAATAAGCCTCTTTTTTCCATTGATTGGGGTAAAAGGCTGCGTAGAACTTCTCAATCTGGGTGATGCTCATGAATTGATACTGTACGTGCCCTTCTATCAGCAGCCCGATGTTGCGGCGCAATGCCGGAGCCATCGTCTGTATCTCTTGTCCGAAGATACGGCATTCTCCGGAACGTGGTTTCAGATATCCGCTCAGGATGTTGATGGTCGTGGTCTTGCCCGTACCATTCTTGCCCAGTAGTCCGAGGATGCGGCCTTTGGGGACTGTGAAACTAAGATTTTCGTAAATCAACCGTTTGCCGTAGTAGTGCGTCAGGTTGTTACATTCTATGATTTGTTCCATTTTATTTTATCAGTTATTCTGTTCAAAAGAAGAGAAGAAAAAGGATGGGAATCACGATTCCGACAATCATTTCTATTCCTCCTCTGCCGATAATACCTTTGTTGCCTTTCAGCATGATGACTCCGGAAAGGGTGATGATGATGAGGCCGACTGCGAAAATATCCGCAAAGTAAGTCCACCATTGTCCGGGGTTGTAGTGCAGGCGTGCCATTGCTCCGATGAGCGGGCGGCGGGTGACAGATTCGTAGACTGCCTCTCCCGTACGGACGTTTACCTGCAAGTTGGACCCGCCTTTCAAGAACACTTTCATGATGTCCGCTTTCGGGAAATAGTGCTTGGTATAGTTACCTTCCTCTCCCAATGGTTGCAGCAGAGTCAGTACATTTTCCCTTTTCATTCCCTCTTTGCCCGGCAGTTTTTCGGCAATCTTATATTCTTTCCGTTCGATGGAGAAGTTCGGGTTGATGGTGTCACGGTGATTCATCACAATGCCGGAAATGGCATAAATCAAGACCATTCCGGCAAAGAAAAAGGATAAATCACGGTGTATCAGCCTACTCCATTTACGGATGCTGCTACTCCACTTCATACGAATTAGCTTCCATGAAATAGAAAGACAGATACTCTTTGCCGCTGCTTGCTTTTCGGTCGGCTATCTTCGCGCGGAAGTCGGCGATACGGGCTTCGGGCGTGTTGGCTGTCTCGCCGCGTGCTTTCTTCTCTGTGTCACAGCCGGCTTCACCGGTTCCGTGTTTTTCGGCAGCTTGCGCTTTGAGTTGTGCTTCCCAGTTTTGGAGGTAGGCTTCGTCAATGCGTTGTTCTTTCAGTGTTCCGGTGACGCGGACGATGGAGTTCACACATTTCGGGTCGAATGCTCCCAAGGTGCCGGCTTCTACGCGGATCACTTGTGTGTCGTCACTGCCCATCAGGAAGATTTTCTTGGCGCCATGCTTGCAGGTATGTGTGCAAACGCCTTCGATGGTTACTTCTTTTCCTGCAAGGTTTTCTGCATTTGCAAGAAGAGAGTCAATTTCTAAAGCAGACGAAGTGGTCTGTTCTGTTGTTGTGTCCGAGGAACTTTTCTGCTGTTTGTTTCCACAAGAGGTTCCGATAACGGCAACCGCCAGTAGAGCGATTGCGATGCTTAGCTTTTTTGTTTTCATTGTTACTTTTTGTTTTTATGTAGTTTATATTCTTTTTTATGAACTTGCAAATGGCTTTTAGTTCTGGTTCTTTACACAACGAACTGTTTGACCACTAAGTACACTGATATAACTCAGAGACAATCTGCCTTCCGGATACTTCGCCATTGAGAATGTGCTCATTAGTCCGAAGAACTGAATATTGGTCAGGTCGCCGGTGCTTGTACTATAAATAGGCTTATATGCAGTTGAAGTCATGTAATAACTCATACTGGGTTTTCCAAACCATTCGGTTACCGTACTGTTGCTGCTGGTTATTGCCGTTGCCTGATATTTGGGGACGGCTGAATAACCGGTTGACATACGTACTCCCGAGAATTGATAATTAAATTTAGCCTCGTTGAGTGTCGGGATTTTACCACCGTCATATGCTGTGTCATAGAAAAGAGCGTCTTTTCCGTTTTCCAAACTATTGCCGTCCGCATCTTTGGTCGAATTACCTACAAGGCTGAAATATTCGGCGCGAGTCGGGATGTGCCATCCCTTCGGACAGATGCCCTGTGCTCCTTCAAAGTCGTAGCAGTTTTCCGGAGTAACTGCTTTGCCGCTAAGTGCGGCATGGATGTCGTAGAGATAACCGTACTGCTTGATAGAAGTTGCGTCCTGCAATGCTTTTGCAGTAAGTGTACCGTCAACTGTAACCAATTCGTACGGATACCAGATGTGAGAATCTGCAGCCGGATCACTTGACGGAGTATATCCATCCGGTACATAGCGTAATGGTTCCGCCATCCATGTTGTTCCGTTGGAGAGAGTTACCGTATTGTAGGTAATGCCGTCGTAGATGAAATATCCGTCATGCTCTTCAAAAGGAACTTCCGGCTCATCTCCCTTGATCTCTCCCTCGTCTGTCCAGTTCTCGATCTCACCACTGAGTGTAACGATGATATTATCGGGTAATACACGTATATTGACACTGTATTGTCCGCCTTGAACTAAATCTGTGGATACGAGCTTTTGCATCAATGTATTATTATCTGAGGTTGTTACTGCAAGAGTGAACGCAGCCGTCTGTGGAACTACAATGGCACGAAAAGTCTTATTCTTCGTCACTTGTTGTGCTGTGATGTCTGTTGCGGCGGCGCTCTCGCTTACGGTTGTCTTCATGGTTGTCCAATCGATATTGGCAGTAGGAACAGAACCTTTGAGCACTATCGATGAAATATCCAAATTCGTTTCGTTTGTCACGTTAATAACCAGCTTGGTCAGCATGTGCTTGAAGATCATGCTGATGGAGTTCACCGAAGGAAGTACGTCGGATTTGCTTGCCGCCATAAAGTCGGAGATTCCGTAGTTGGTGGTCTGGTCGGCATGCACGGTGAATGAAGTCGGTACACCGGTTGCGCTGTAAGGATAGTAAGCCACGAATGAAGACTTGTCTGCTCCTTCGGGATACCATTTCAGACTTCCGGCGAAAGCTCCGTCATTGAAAGTCATAAGCTCGTTGGTGGCATATACAGTGCCGTCTTCTTTAGTGACACTCAATCCGATCTGATCCTGATCTTCGAAATTAACCTCTGTGGCACGTGTGATAATAGGAGTGATGGTCACCCGGTCCACAGATGCTACTCCCTCGTTTTCCTCCTGCTGGCAAGATGCCAGAAATGCTGCTGCCAGCACAAATAATATCCCCTTTTTCATCATTTGATAGTTTTATATTATGTAAATGAATAATTTTAAAATGTATAACCTAACTTAATCGTCTCATTCCAACGGCTCGAACCTGCTATATATTCAAGGTTGAAACCGTGCGTATATCCGCCCTGAATTTCGGCATAAATCCCCCGATGAAAGTGATAGCGTAATCCGACGTTCACTGTCGCCCGTGGGGCAGTTGCATACTCGTTCTGTAGATGGTAATAATCTGTCAGGCGGTATGGAGGATCACCCGGTTCGCCTGTCGTTTCAGTAGTCCTGCTCTTCTCCGTGAAGTCTCCTATGGAGAAACTTGCGGCAGCTTTCACATCGAACCTTTCGGCATGAAGTACACCGGATGCGTAAACCCGTCCACAAGTCATTGTCTGTGACGCGACATAAGGGTACATTTGGGTAGTCATGCTTTTGAATGACGAAATCTCGGCTCCGACACGCAATTCTCCTTTAGGAGCGATCAACTCATATTCGGGCTGAACGGATAAAGCCTTTCTTTCGAAAATCCGGTTGGAACCGTAAACATGGGTAGTCGTGATTCCGTTGGATATCTCCTGTCCCAATACATTCTCGTCATTTGTCTGGCGTGACCATGAGAGGTTGATCCGCAGGAAATGTTCGGTACTGCCTTTGGCGAAACGGTATCTCAGATGCGATGTAATCCGGTGTGCCGGAAACTTAAACCAGATAACCTCTTTCTCTCCGGCGGTACCGGAAGAATGCAGATACTCCAAATCTCCGTAAAGCGATCCCCATTGAGCCTGAACTGCTGCTCCGTGAGACAGTTCCTTGATGGGGAATCCGTTGATACCCGATTCGCTCAGATGGACTCCGCTTCCCGACCATGCTTCGTAGGCACCGTACATCAGTCCTTTATCAAGGAATGCGTAATAAGGTGTAGCGGCTGTTCCGATCTCTTCTGCTGAAACGGATTCGCTGTTTTTGCTGAAAATATAAGAGAATCCGATCGCATAATGGTCCGAATGATACATGATGCCGGGAGCGACTTTTAAGTCCAGTCTGTAGTTGGTATGCCGCAAGTCCTTGCGTTTGGAGTAATTGGCAGAGGTGAAATCGATCTTTCCGCCGATGCGCCAGTTGGTGCCGGCATCTGCTGCTATACCTCCCATAAACGCATAAGTTTGCAAATCCTTTCGGCCGGGGGTAAACTCCAGCAGGTCTACCGGATAAAATCCGGGATGAATGAACATGGAGCCGCTCATATCCTTGCCGGAAGTGTGGTCGAATGAGAACGAGCCGATCAGAGAATACTTCTTTAAGTGTGTAATGGACTTGGCTACTGCACCGGCACTCCATAATTTGCCGGCTTCGTAGTAGTTGCGGAAGTCACCATGATCGTTCTTGCCGTACAGTTCGGCGTAGGAGACGGTGACGCTGTCCATCATGATTCCCGTTACGTTTGTTCCGGCATTCCATGAATTTCGTCGTTCGATAACATCGTAAGTCTGTGCCGAGCTTACGGCTGCTATACACAACAGCATACATCCTATATATATTCCTTTCATATTACTCATGCAGGGATTGTTGTTCTCTTTCATAAAAATCGGCGGAAGAGTTGTTCGTATCTTCCAGTATTTCATAACCGGCCTCCTTCGATGCTTCCTCGTCTACCCGACGGTGCAGGCTGCGTCCGTCATACAGTGCGCTTTGACTGACATATCCGGCGTCGATGGAAGGCGAAATGCGTTTTTTATTGCTCGACGAACCGCCATAGTACACCTCTACCCCGTCAATCACCCAGTCGAGCGGAATCTTGATGACCTGATCCACCGTGCTGCCGGGCTTTTGTATCACACTGCCCGTTTGCTGTACATACTCCTGTATCGTAGTGTCCTGAGCCTTGAAGATGACAGTGGCGGGAGAAAATATGGAGAATGTATAGGCATTCGCCTGTCCCAGTTTGATGACCACATCCAGATAATGGTCGCGGCTGATCTGGTCGCCCGGAGCAGGATGATACATCGTATTCCAGTAATAAACATTGTTGTAGCAGGCAAAATATCCCGGTTTGTTCAGATTGACCGACAGCGGGTATTGCGCGGCATGATCGATGGCTCCGTTGACGGCGATGACCGCATCGGCACCGGGTGCCAGCGGGAAGGAAGTGCCGTTACCGCCGAATTGCCAGATGCACTGAACGATAGGAGCGAAATCGGGGAAAATGGTTGCTCCGGTTGCTTCGTCCTGCGTCACCCATACGTTGGTGGACTGGGAATTGTAAGGATCGAGCGTACCTAAACACAAGTGGTCGAGATACTGCGTCTGGGAATCATTGTTGTGCAGGATAATGTATTTATCAGCCTGATAAGTACCTTCCTGCGGCAGCTTGGTACATCCTCCGCAATAGATTTCCTTGATAATGATGGCACCGGCTTTGGAGTGTGTAAGCGGAACGTTGAGTGTGATATCTCCGTTTACGAGTTTTACCTTGTCTGCCAGTCCGTTGAATATATGCTGATCAGCTTTATCACTGATTTGTATGCGGTATATGCCGTTGGTCAGGGCGAATTGCGCTGTACCGTTCTGGTCGGTTACCGTCTTGTAGGAATTGCCGCGGTCGATGTCTTCGATTTGGACGGTGATGCCTTCCCGAAGGTATTCCGCATAATCGTCCGGATAGACGGCAGTCACCTGCAAGGTGTACAGCTGGTCTTCGTAAGGATTGCCTTTGTCGAGGTCCGTACATCCTCCGAGTAAGGATGTGACGAAAAGCAGTATGATATAGATTGACTGTTGTTTCATATTTCTAAAGTTTAATGCGGCAGGTTAGTCCATAATAAAAGTTCGGGGTAAAGATTGCACTGGTTCCGGTTGCGTATGATTTCACATACGCCCGTGAGTTCGTGAAATTAATCGCGTTGAACGACAGCGAAACATGATCGCCTATCTCCTTGGTAATGCTGATATTGGCAGAGAAATACGGATCATATCCGTCGGCTGCGAAAGTATAGGCATTGCCCGATTTACGTATCAGATGCGCAAAGTCCGGATTTTCGGCTTCGGCGGCGGTGAACGGATGTACCTCGTTGTTCAGGTCGAGGTAGGCAACCGGATAAATGGCCGTATAAGAATTTCCGTCGTAGATGCTGCCTCCTGTTTTCTCGTTGCTGTTCTCGCTGACGTTGAACGCGTAGGACGTACCGTTATATTCGGAGAGATTCTGCGACCGCTTGATGAGCGAGGCTTCCAGTTTGCAGGATATGATCAGTCTTGCCTTCGGGATACGAGTAATCGCTGTGATATTGGCATCCAGCGAGTGAGTGCGCTTGCCGTTGGCGGTCGTGGATGAGTTGTCGCCGTTGGCATATATACCTACATATTGGTAGGAACGGTTGGCGAGACTGGTGTGCGACCATCCGTTCTGGTAGTAATAAGACAAGGAGTTGTCTATGTATTTGGTATATGTATAGGCCGCATCCACACGGAACTGCGTACGGAGGGGAGTAATCTCCGGAAAATCGATGATCATTTCCGCTCCTCTGCGGGTGATGTCCGGTCCGTTATCGGGAGAGGTTGACTTGACGAAAGTCTGGTCTTTCACCTTTACGTCCAGCGGTGTCCAGTAACTGTTCTCATCGTCCCGTATATATCCCATGCCCGTCTGATTGTCTACGGTAATCTGCGGATTGGCGGACAGCTCGAATCCTTCCGGCAACTGTAGAACATTGTATGCGAACGGAGTATAGGTACTTGTATATTTATAAGGCATCTTCGTGCGGTTAAAGTATCCTACCAGTGAAATACGGGTGCGGGCTACATTGATGTCAACTCCTATTTCGGCATTCTGATTCTTCTGCCAGCGGAGTTTCTCATTGTGTAATAAAGTATATGGCTGACTGTAATAGACGTAAGCCGACTCATTGTTATTGTATGAGACTCCGAAAGTCTGAATATCCCGATACTCCTGTCGGGGAAGAGTACATAGTACGAAGGCAGCTTCTCGGTCACTCCCCATCCGCCCCGAATCGCTATATTTTCGTTCAGCTGCCATCTGGCGTTGAAACGTGGCGACAGTGTGTTCAGCTTGTCGTATTGCGTTCCGCTGATGAACAGATTCTCCCAACGCAATCCCGCCATCAGCCTCAGCATGGTGCTGCCGACAGGTACCGACAGGCTTTCTTCCGCATACAACGATACATTGTGCATATACGGATAAGCCGAGTAAGAACGGGGACGATACCCGTTGGGAGCCAGCGAAGGATTCTGATAATACTCTCCGTCGCCCACATTGCCTGTTCCTTTCCATTGCACGCCTGCTTTCAGATTGCTGGTAACGTTCTTGAAACGCCGGTTCCATTCGTACTTCAACGAAGCGGCATAATCCAGTTCTTTGGAATCGACAATCTGATCGGCAAAGAAATGGTAAGGCAGTTTGCCTGCAATGAAATAGCCTTCCTGTTCGGCGTGGACTGCCGGCTGCTCGGACGCATAAGAATAAGGTGTATGTGCATGTGACTTGTTATCATTGTAATACACCGATGCATCCAGTTTGAGGTTGGTAATCCATGACTTGTTGAGCAGCCATGCCAATGACGTGTTTGCACGGAAAACGTTGTCTCTGACTTTGGTGTATTCTCCTGTATATGCGTCGGGATCATCCTTCGTATTCATTCCTCCGATGTTACCGGTCAGTCCGATGTCGAATCGGAGCACTTTCCGGAACGTATTGCTGTAACCTGCGGAGAATCCTCTGCGGGTATAAGAAGTATAGGGTGAGTTCAGCTTTTGAGTAGCCTTGGTCCATTCACCGCTTATGTTGACGATTCCTTTATCGTTGCCGAGGTCCAGCCCTTTGGAAAAGGACACCTGTTCTGTGCGGGGATTGATGGATAGCAGTACATTCCACGGAGTCTTCCCTTTTTTCGTATGGATTTTGACCATACCGCTGTTCAAGTCTCCGTACTCTGCCGAAGGTACTCCGGTGATGACTTCTACCGATTCGATATCGGCCACGGAGATGCTGCGGGTATCTATTCCGCTCATGTTGCCGAAAGAAGAATTGTTGCCGATGCGTACTCCGTCTACTTCTATCGCCGTTCCGAAAGCCGCGTTGCCTGCGGATGAACCTCCGTCGCGCAGAGAGAAAATATTGTTGCTGGTCAAGTCCGGGACTTTCGTCTTTCCTCCCGGAAGAAGGGCGGAAATATCGCTTACATTCGATATCTGCAGATGTTCCAGTGCGTTACTCCCGATGTTGAGCGTGGTGTTCAGTTCAGTCTTCGGAGCTTGTGCGGTAACGATTACGTCGTTCAGGGCAAGTGTATTTTCCTTCAGTTGTATCTTTAATCCTTTGATGCTGTTGTTCACATTCACCGGGACCGTTGCCGGAACATAACCGAGGAAAGAAATTTCCAATTGATACTTGCCTTCCTGTACTCCTTGTATCGTAAATTCCCCCTTCTGATCGGATACAGCCCACAAATAGGTACCTTTGATTAAAATGGATGCGCCGGGCAACGGCGAACCCGTCCTTTCGTCGGATATACGACCGGAAATAGAATAATTGTTAGTATTGGCTTCAATTCTGGAAACGATCAAAGAAAGAAGCAAGCAGAGCATTATTTTAAGTGTAAGAAACCTCATAGAACAAATTTTGTGCAAATTTCGTTCTATATCGTTAATACTACAATCGCAAATAATGACTATTTTGGGAGTGTGCGAGTACCCATAAATAGGTATTTCTCTCCATAGTGATTTGATAGCAGTTTTGCTCTCATGCTCTAACAAACGGTCTGTATCCCTTTATTCATCGTGGTTTCCAGTGTGGTAGCAACTGTGGCGGCAGGTATGAGGGCAAACGGTTGCTCTCACTTGCATCATGGACTTAATCTCGTTTGTTTAGCTTTATGCTTTGATTTGCAGGATGTTAATGTCTGATGTATCAACTGTTAACAATTGGCATCCCAGCTATTAATAACTGAGAAATCAGTTGTTAATAGCTGACAACTCCTTCATTATAGACTGATAAATGGTTTGAAATGGCTTGAAAGGACAGGTTAAATGAGTCAGTTGTTACGGTCAAGTCATTTCAATCGACAGTAGTTTCAGATAGTTTCAGGCGCTTGAAACTTTTAGTTTCACATCGAGAAACCAATGGTTTCAAAGGTTGAAACTATTAGTTCCAAGGCATGAAACCTTTTGTTTCAAGGCATGAAACCGAATTTGGAACTACTTCTTGGAGAATAATCTTGTAGGAGAGATGGGAAAAGGAAAGCCTTGGTGACTTCAAGGCAAATAAAGAAGATCGGCTTGCACTGCGACGATTGTCATGTAGCAAGCCGACCTTTATTTCATTTTATCTATGTAGCTTATACGTTCTTCACCTTAATCAGATACTCAGCGATCTGTACAGCATTCAGTGCAGCGCCTTTTTTGATCTGATCACCTACAATCCAGAATGTCAGACCGTTTTCATTTGTAAGGTCCTTACGGATACGTCCGACGTACACAGGGTCTTTGCCTGCAAGGAACAACGGCATCGGATATTCCTTTTCGGCAGGATTGTCCTGAAGAACGAGACCCTCGCCTTTGGCGAATGCTTCACGGGCTTCTTCTACCGAGATCGGACGTTCTGTTTCCACCCAGATGCTTTCAGAGTGAGCACGAAGTGCGGGAACACGTACGCAGGTTGCACTGACTTTCACGTCAGAGTGCATAATCTTGCGTGTTTCGTTGTACATCTTCATTTCTTCTTTGGTATAACCGTTTTCTGTGAACACATCGATCTGCGGAATCAGGTTGAATGCCAGCTGATAAGCAAACTTCTCTACTGTCACAGGCTCGTTGGCCAATACCTGACGGTATTGTTCGTACAACTCGTCCATAGCGGCAGCACCGGCACCGCTGGCAGCCTGATAAGTAGATACGTGCACGGTTTTTATATGAGAAAGCTGTTCGATGGCTTTCAGTGCAACTACCATCTGGATAGTTGTACAGTTAGGATTGGCAATGACACCACGCGGACGCTCCAACGCATCTGCGGCATTTACTTCGGGCACTACCAAAGGCACATCAGCGTCCATACGGAAAGCGCTGGAGTTGTCGATCATCACAGCACCGTACTTGGTGATTGTTTTCTCGAACTCCTTGGATGTTCCTGCACCGGCAGAAGTGAAAGCAATGTCTACCCCTTTAAAGTCATCGTTGTGTTGTAAGAGTTTCACCTCGATCTGTTTACCGCGGAAAGTGTAAGTTGTTCCGGCACTACGTTTAGAACCGAACAAAACTAACTCGTCCATCGGGAAGTTTCTCTCATCGAGCACGCGCAGGAATTCTTGTCCTACGGCTCCGCTTACGCCAACAATAGCTACTTTCATCTTTTTCTTTTGTTAAATGTGAATAATGTGGTTAATCGCTGCAAAATTAGAACATTTTATCATATAATCAGCATTTTGGAGATACTTCTTCACATTTTATCAGTTCCCATCCTTTAAATTGGAGCAAAATGCAATGCAATGCAGTCCCTTCACTGATAGCCGTTACCTTTTTATCCCTGCTATATTGTTTTAGTTGCCCTCTGCCTTCTTCCGCCTGTTCTTCCAGTTCCTTATCGGTGGCGGTGCGCGGGAGGTATTTTAATTCCAGAATATAACTGTGCGCCGTGTCCGGGTAGCGGGATTTGTCCGGCAGGAGGAAAAAGTCACAATATCCGTAATTCATCTCCAATTCCGGCTGAACCAGATAATAAGAAGCAAGAGCAAGGTATGCTTTGAAGAAACCTTGCAAATTGTGTTCTCCCTCGATGGCATCGCGGATGGCGGAGTTTTCTTTATAGGCAAGGGCTATGTACTCAAACAGAGGGCGCCATTGTCCGTCGAAGGCCATGTCGTCAATTAAATCTTTTAAGTGAGGCAAGAATACTTCCTTACGCTGCTGGTAGTATTCCCGAAGGAATCCGAAATACTGCTCACGGACGCAATTGTTAGGAATGCACATCACAATACGGTCTCCACGTGTGCCGCACATTGTAAGCAGTCCATAATAATAAAGCAGGCTGCGGAAATTGTCTGTTTCAACAATCTTCTCTGCCGGGAAAGATGTGTGGAGGTTTACCAGTATCTCTCCTTTGGCAGCTATCTCTTCAATCGTACTCATGCGGTCTCCCCCCGACACATTCTCATGGTCGAGGCGTGCCAACATTTTCAGCTTGCTGTAGTCCGTACGGATATTCTTGTCGACCAATTCCTTGGGAGATGCGTCGAAATTAACCCGGTGACGCAAATAATATAGCGTCATGTCGCAATTGAACATTCTCGGATCGGTCTTCAAGCTGGCTTCTGCAAAGCAGTAATTGTCATACCACGGTTTCATTTCATTAATCATGGCATCTATATCTCCTTTCAGCACCCCTTCTTTCTGGTAATAGCCGAACATCTCCCGTACATCCGTTTCGCTGAATCCCATCATCATATTGAAGTGCGGGTCCACACTGATATTCCAGTCTATGTTGTATCCGCTGGATAAGTCGTCCAGCGTGACAGGACTTACCCCCATCAGGAAGATGCGTTCGAACATACCCTTGAACTGCTTGAAGTATTCGCGGTAGAAGCCGCTGGCGTGGGTCAGGTCTCGGAAAAGGTTTTTCCCCTGTTCACTCAGGATGACATTCGTAAAGTTGTCATATTCATCAATGATGAGGTAGAGCAAATGCCCCAGGCGGCGGGCGGTGGCTTCCAGCCAATGCAGCTTTGTAGAGGCTTCGGTAGAAGCGATGATTTGCTCCAGTTCCTTCTCGCCTTGGTAATAATCCCGATAAGTGCTGAAGAAGTCGTTCAACTGTATGCAGCAATAATTGTTGAAGTTGTCTTCCAGACTTCCACGTCCCAGATTGGCTTTGGAAAAGTCGAAATAGAGCACCTGGTAGATTCCTTGAAGCGGAGTGGGATGCTTACCGATCCACAGATTGCCGAACCGTTCTTCAAAACGGCCTTTCTGTGAAATATCGTAATAGGCACGCATCATGGTGAGAAATCACTCTTTCCGAACCGCCGGGGACGAATAAGGAAAAGGTAGTTGGCTATTTCTTCTATCTGAGGAATGAAATGCGTTTTATCTACATAATAATAATTTTGGTCTATCAGCCTGCTGAAGTCTGATATGCCGTATGGGATTCCTTTTGCCATAATGCGTTTATTTTATTGGGATGGATGCAAAGTTAAGTTTTCTTTTTATCTCCAACAACTATCCTTCTGCAATTGTTGCTGTTATTTCTACTTAAATGAACCGGAGGATGAGATTTATAATACCCGCATTGTGATTCTGCGAACTTTTTTGTTCCTTTGCATTGAAATCCTAAAACCACGGACCTATGAACCTGTTTGAATTCAATTTAGCGTTACCGATAACCGATCCGACTTGGGTGTTTTTTCTGGTGCTAATTATCATTCTCTTTGCTCCGATGATTCTGGGGCGCCTTCATATACCTCATATTATAGGTATGATTCTGGCCGGTGTGCTGATCGGCGAACACGGATTCCATGTGCTCGACCGTGACAGCAGCTTCGAACTGTTTGGTAAAGTGGGGCTTTACTATATCATGTTCCTTGCCGGACTCGAAATGGACATGGAGGACTTCAAGAAAAACCGGATGAAAAGCGTCGTCTTCGGCTTGCTTACCTTCCTGATACCTATGGCGCTGGGTATATGGAGCAGTATGAGCATGCTTGGATACGGTTTCCTTACCGCAGTGCTGCTCGCCAGTATGTATGCTTCTCACACTTTGATTGCTTATCCTATTATCAGCCGTTACGGATTGTCCCGCTTGCGCAGTGTCAATATTACTATCGGTGGTACGGCCATCACGGTCACTCTTGCCCTTATCATCCTTGCCGTCATTGGCGGAATGTTTAAAGGTACTGTCGATGGTCTGTTCTGGGTGTTCCTCGTTGCGAAAGTAGCCTTCCTCGGTTTCCTTATTATCTTCTTCTTCCCCCGCATCGGACGCTGGTTCTTCCGGAAGTATGACGACAGCGTGATGCAGTTCGTGTTCGTGCTGGCGATGGTCTTCCTTGGAGGCGGACTGATGGAGTTTGTAGGAATGGAAGGTATTTTGGGAGCTTTCCTTGCCGGATTGGTCCTGAACCGCTTGATTCCTCATGTCTCTCCGCTGATGAACCGCTTGGAATTTGTGGGAAATGCCTTGTTCATTCCTTATTTCCTGATCGGTGTCGGTATGATTATCGATGTCAGAAGCCTGTTTACGGGTGGTGAAGCATTGAAAGTGGCGGTAGTCATGACAGTGGTAGCTACTTTCAGCAAATGGCTTGCCGCATGGATCACGCAGAAGATTTACCGTATGCAGCCCAATGAACGCAGCATGATCTTCGGACTCAGTAATGCACAGGCGGCAGCTACGCTGGCGGCGGTGCTGATCGGGCACGAAATTATCATGGAAAACGGAGAGCGTCTGCTCAATGATGACGTACTGAACGGTACGGTCGTGATGATCCTTTTCACCTGTGTCATCAGTTCGCTGGTAACGGAACGTTCCGCCCGCCGGTTTGCACTGAACGAAGATGCGCAGCCCGAAGATAAGGGAGCGAAGAAAGCGATGGAACAGATTCTGATTCCGGTGGCCAATCCGGAAACGATTGAGAACCTGGTGAATCTCGCCCTGGTGATCAAGGATGCCAAGCAGAAGAATGGCATGATTGCCCTGAATGTGATTAATGACAATAACAGCTCGGAGAATAAGGAACTGCAAGGCAAGCGGAATCTCGAAAAAGCCGCCATGATTGCCGCCGCCGCCGATGTGCCGGTGACGATGGTAAGCCGCTACGATCTGAACATTGCTTCGGGAATTATACATACGATTAAGGAATACGAGGCTACGGATGTAGTGATCGGTCTGCACCGCAAGGCGAATATCGTCGATTCTTTCTTTGGCCACCTGGCCGAAAGCCTGCTGAAAGGTACTCACCGCGAAGTGATGATAGCCAAATTCCTGATGCCGGTCAATACGCTCCGCCGCATCATCATCGCCGTTCCGCCCAAAGCCGAATTTGAAACCGGTTTTTCCAAATGGGTAGAGCATTTCTGCCGGATGGGAAGCATTCTCGGCTGCCGCGTGCATTTCTTTGCCAACGAACGTACACTGATGCGTCTGCAACAACTGGTGAAGAAGAAATTCAGCGGTACCCCGACCGAGTTTTCTCTGCTCGAAGAGTGGGGCGACCTTCTGCTGCTGACCGGACAGGTGAATTACGATCACTTATTCGTTGTCATCTCCGCCCGTCGGGGTTCTATCTCGTATGATCCGTCCTTTGAACGTCTGCCGGCACAGTTGAGCAAGTATTTCTCCAACAACAGTCTGATTATCCTGTATCCCGACCAGTTCGGCGATCCGCAGGAGATTGTGTCTTTCTCCGACCCGCGTGGTTACAACGAATCGCAGCATTATGAAAAGGTGGGCAAATGGTTTTATAAATGGTTTAAGAAAAGCTGATGGAAGAAAATAACTGGCAACAACGGACAGAACTCCTGTTGGGAGAAGAGAAAATGAAGCGTATCCGTGCTTCGCATATATTGGTCGTCGGGCTGGGAGGCGTGGGGGCGTATGCTGCCGAAATGCTTTGCCGGGCTGGGGTAGGCAGGATGACGATCGTAGACGCGGATACCGTGCAGCCTACCAATATGAACCGTCAGCTTCCTGCCATGCATTCCACCCTGGGGATGCCGAAAGCGGAAGTGTTGGCGGCACGCTACAAAGACATCAATCCGGATATTGAACTGACCGTTTTACCCGTCTACCTGAAAGACGAGAACATCCCCGAACTGCTGGATTCCGCTAAGTTTGACTTCATAGTGGATGCCATCGATACGATCAGCCCCAAATGCTTTCTGATCTATGAAGCGATGAAGCGTCATATAAAGATTGTTTCCAGCATGGGCGCAGGCGCGAAGAGCGATATTACGCAGATTCGCTTTGCCGACCTTTGGGATACCTATCACTGCGGACTCAGCAAAGCGGTGCGGAAGCGTTTGCAGAAAATGGGAGTAAAGCGTAAACTTCCCGTCGTATTCAGTACCGAACAGGCGGACCCGAAAGCGGTATTGCTCACAGATGACGAACGGAATAAGAAATCGACCTGCGGAACGGTCAGCTATATGCCGGCAGTCTTCGGCTGCTATCTGGCGGAATATGTCATTAAACGAATCTAAGAAGCTATTATGATAAAATTAGAAGGAATAACCAAGAGTTTTGGTTCTTTGCAGGTGCTGAAAGGCATTGACCTGGAAATCAATAAAGGTGAGATCGTCAGTATCGTAGGACCTAGCGGAGCCGGAAAAACGACTCTCTTACAGATCATGGGAACGCTTGACGAACCGGATGCGGGCACGGTGGCGATTGACGGAACGGTAGTCAGCCGGATGAAGGAGAAAGAACTGTCCGCTTTCCGCAATAAGAATATCGGTTTTGTGTTTCAGTTTCATCAGCTTCTGCCGGAGTTTACCGCGTTGGAGAATGTGATGATCCCCGCATTTATCGCCGGAGTATCGTCTAAGGAAGCAAACGAACGTGCTATGGAGATACTGGCTTTCATGGGACTCACCGACCGTGCTTCCCATAAGCCGAACGAACTGTCGGGAGGAGAGAAGCAACGGGTGGCCGTAGCACGTGCCTTGATTAACCATCCGGCAGTCATCCTTGCGGACGAACCTTCCGGAAGTCTCGATACACATAATAAAGAAGATTTACACCAATTGTTCTTCGACCTGAGGGACCGGTTGGGACAGACTTTCGTCATCGTTACCCATGATGAAGGACTGGCCAAAATCACCGATAGAACGGTACATATGGTGGATGGCACAATTAAAAAAGATTAATAAGGAAACCAAACTTCTAAAAATGGATACCAAATCACTAGAAGATTGTGTGAGTTCAATCTTTTAGCTATATATTTATAGTCGCTTCTCTACGTAAGTCTGTGAAGATGTCAGTAGAGTGTTTGTTTTGTTTGTGTGTGATGCATTCTTGTCTGGTGTGATAGGAATGCATCTTTTTTTATATATCACAACAAATACGATTCTAGTCGTAACAAACATAAGGCGCCATTCGTTCGAAATCTGCGGGTGTGAATTCCTCGTAAAGCATCAGTTGTTTCAAGTCTCTTACTTTCCCCTTCTTCTTCCGGTACTCTGCAATGACCTTGGCTTGATAATAGCTGATGTACGGATGATGCATCATTCGCTCTACACTTGCCTTATTGATGTTGATCCGGTGAATCTTTCCGGCATCCACGGAGAACCACGAACGGAGTTTTTCCGCTTTTAACCGAATCTCCCCTAACTGTTCTATTTGATAGAATCCTCCCAATAACCGGCGACGGTTTACAATCGATCGGGCAATCCGGCTTCCGATCCCCGGAATCTTTTTAAGTTCGGTGGTATCCGCCTGATTAAGGTCGATGATAGTGCCCGGCGGGTATTTCATTAAAGTATCATATGGGGCAGTCGCTTGTACTACTAATATCCGGCTGGTATCTTGAAGGACCGGTGTTTCGGCAATGCGTATATACGGTTGAAGAGTCCGGTATTGTTCTTCCGTCAGCCCGTATATTTTCCGAAAGTCTTCCGGACGTCGGAATCTGCCTTGCTTTCTGCGGTATCGCAGAATATTACCTGCCATCCAGGGAGGCAAGCCGAGACTGAGGAAAGTGGCGGAGTCGGCGGTATTCGGATCGAACGCTGTCGGTCTGATTTCTTTTTTCGGATAGGCGGGCGATGAATACTTGTCTCTGTAAACCGGATATTTCTTGTTCTGCTTTACTTCTTTTATGGAAGAGATAAATTCATTATATTCCTTTTCGGATTTCTCCTGTTCAGCCGGGTCGGTTTTCTCCGATCTGGAGAAAGCTTGCAAGAGTGCGGGGATTGTGTATACCCCTATAACAAGAACGACAAGGACGATAATGCCTTGTCGTTCGGTTTTAGTAAAATAAAAAAAGTCTTTCCACATTATAGTTTGATAAGTCCCAACTCATTGATAAAGATCAGAGAGATGGCAATCGGTGCAATATATCTTAATATAAAGATGATCAGTTTGTATACGGGAACTTTCAGCGAACCGTCATTGGTGATCTCCGACCAGACGATTTTCTTGTCGAGATACCATCCGGTAAAGATGGAAATGCACAGACCGCCGAGTGTCAGCATGATCTTAGCCGTGACAAAGTCGAATAAGTCAAAGATTCCCAATCCGAAGATGGTGAATCCTTTCATCACTCCGAGCGACAAAGAACAAAGGATACCTAAGAAGATACATCCTCCGGTCACCAGTCTGGCTGCCTTGCCGCGTGTGAAGTTGAATTCTTCGTGCAGATAAGCGGTGACCACTTCGTGCAGGGAAATGGTGGAAGTCAGTGCTGCCATGGCAAGCAATACGTAGAACATGACGGAGAAGATATAGGCCAATATCGGTACTCCGCTGAATGCCTGCTGGAATACATTGGGCAGTGTGATAAAGATAAGGCTCGGACCCGCGTCCGGTTGTATCCCTACGGAGAATGCGGCCGGAAAGATAATGAAGCCTGCCAATACTGCTACAAACGTGTCTATAATCCCTACGCTGAATGCTGTCTTGGTCAGATTGGTTTCTTTGCTGAAATAAGAAGCGTAGGTGCAGAGACATCCCATCCCCAGGCTAAGGGAGAAGAAAGCCTGTCCCATCGCACTCAGAAATACATTTCCGTCCACCTTGCTGAAATCCGGTTTCAGCAGAAACTCGATACCCGCACCAGCTCCCGGCAGGGTAACCGAACAGATTACAAGTATCAATATAATAATGAACAGAGTCGGCATCATGATCTTGGAAGATTTCTCGATACCTTTCTCCACGCCTTTGACAATAATAAAATGAGTAACCAACAGAAACAGAACCAACCACAAGACCGGTCGCCACGGACTGCTGGAGAACTGCTGGAAGGAAGAGATGAATTCTGTGGGAGTCTTACCCGTAAAGCCGTTCGTAAGAGCTTCATACACATACTCCAGCGTCCATCCTGCCACTACGGAATAATAACTGAGAATCAGAAAAGCTGCGAGGACTCCCATGCGTCCCACCCAGCGCCAATGAGTGCCGGGAGCTAATTTCTGATAGGCTCCCGCTGTATTTGCCCTCGAACGGCGTCCGATTAGGAATTCGGCAATCAAAATGGGAAGTCCCAAAAGAAAAACGCATCCTAAATAGATCAGTATAAAGGCTGCGCCACCGTGATTACCCGTTTCATAGGGAAATCTCCAGATGTTTCCCAATCCTACTGCCGAGCCGGCGGAAGCAAGTATTACGCCTAATTTACTTCCGAAGTTCGCTCTATCAATTTTCGTCATAAATCTTGTTTTGTCTTACAAATCGTTATAAAATGTACGTATTAAAATGCAAATATAGAAAATGATAGTTATATTTGTACCGGAATCGTAATTTTATTTAGATATGCTATCTTATATTAAGAAATATCCTATTTCACTTTTTATCATCTTAACTGTGATTTATCTGTCTTTCTTCAAACCTCCTAAAACGGACTTGAATGAAATCCCTAACTTAGATAAATTAGTTCACATCTGTATGTACTTTGGTATGTCAGGTATGTTATGGCTGGAATTTCTACGGGCGCATCGTCGTGATGACGCACCGTTATGGCACGCATGGGTAGGGGCATTCCTCTGTCCCATACTGTTCAGCGGCTGTGTGGAATTGCTGCAAGAATATTGCACGACTTATCGGGGAGGAGACTGGCTGGACTTTGCCGCCAACTCGGTGGGTGCCATCCTTGCCAGTTTAGTGGCTTATTATGTGGTTCGTCCGCGAATGATGAGAAGGGAATAGAAGACTGTAGTAATGCATAATCATACTCATGCCTATGAGAAAAAATTCTCATTGCAGTGAGAAAATATTCTCATAGGCATGAGTGTTTTTTCTCATCGTGGTGAGAATTTTTTCTCAAAGGCATGAGAATACTTTGAGAAAATAACAGCGATATTATAGATAATCTACAACCGAACTGAGCTTAATTCCGTTGGACCCTTTGATCAGGATAGTGTATCCTTTCGGCTTGTCGGCTTCCAGTTCCTTTATTACTTCCTGTACGTTGGGATAGGTTTGGAAGGAGTGCTCTGCTGCTGCAAACTGATCTCCTACCAGCCATACTTTTTCGAACGCGCATTCTTTGAGGTAGTCTGCTATCTTCTGATGTTCGGCAGCGCTTTCGGCACCCAGTTCGCGCATATCACCAAGGATGAGCATTTTGTGAGGAACTTCCATGTTGCGGAAGTTCTGTAAGGCAGCCATCATGCTGGTCGGATTGGCGTTGTATGCGTCGATGATCAGTGTGTTATCGTCCGTTTTCTTTAGTTGCGAGCGATTGTTCTGTGGTGTATATCCGGATAAGGCTTCGTTGATCTTTGCATCTTCCACTCCGAAGAAGCGGCCGATGGTGATGGCAGCCAGTGCATTGGGGAAGTTGTATTCTCCGATCAGTTGCGTCTGAACCTGATAGGATTTACCATCCTTGCCCGCTTTCCATTCGAAAGTGAGATAAGGGGAGTTGCCGGTGATTCGTCCGTTTACGTAAAGGTCATCTTCGGTGCCGTAAGGGATCAGGTTCAGTCCTTCGGCAATGTTCATCAGATAAGCATTGTCGTGATGGATAAAGACGGTAGAACCTTCTTTCTTACGGAGAAAGTCATAAAGTTCTCCTTTGGTTTTTATCACACCTTCGAAAGAACCGAAGCCTTCCAGATGAGCTTTGCCTACATTGGTGATGATACCGCAGTCCGGCTCTACGATTTCGCTGAGGAATTTGATTTCTCCCGGATGATTGGCGCCCATCTCGATGACGGCAAGGTCGTGTTCCGCTTTCAGGCGGAGCAGGGTAGAGGGTACGCCGATGTGGTTGTTCAGATTACCTAGCGTATAAAGAATGTTGTGGCTCTGAGAGAGTACGGCGGAGATCAGTTCCTTCGTAGTCGTCTTGCCGTTGGTACCAGTGATACCGATTACTCGTGTACCCAGCTGGCGGCGGTGGTAATTGGCAAGCTGCTGCAATGTTTGCAGGCAGTCGTCTACGAGTATATATCGTTGATCGCCTTCAATCGCGTATTCGGATTCGTCGATGACAGCATAGGCGCAACCGGTTTCCAATGCTTTTCCGGCAAAAGCGTTTCCATTGAATGACTCGCCTTTCAGAGCGATAAACAGTGATCCTTCAGGACAGTTCCGACTATCGGTCGTCACTAATTGGCAATCCAGAAATATCTGGTAAAGAGCAGAAAGTTTCATAGCCTGAGCTTTTATTTTTAAATGTTGCAAAGATAGGCTATTCTTTCGGATTTGGTATCGGTCAGAAGCGTTTTTTACTCAGCATATACCAAAGGAAGAGTCAGCACCATCCGGCACCCGTCCGTATAGGATGAATCGATGTGGAGGCTGCCTCCTAACTTTTCGGCAATCGTCCGGCTGATCGACAGTCCGAGGCCCGTGCCCTGTGAGAAGGAATTCATTTTGTAGAAGCGTTCGAATACTTTTTCCTGTTTCTCCTTAGGGATTCCTATACCGGTGTCGGTAACGCTGATCTCGAGTTTCTTTTCTGCTTCCAATACCGAATAAGTCAGTTCGATGCTGCCATGAGTCGTGAATTTGATCGCATTGTGTGCCAGATTGGCAAGTAACTGCGAAATGCGTTCCGGATTGCTGAGTATGATTAGTTTTTCCCTTTCCGGTTTGAAAAGGAATTCGACTGTGTCTTGTTTCTGCATTTTAGCTACTTCGATAGATAGCTGGCAGATCATATTGATATCCGTTTGGATATTTGTAGGGAGCTTGTTATATTGGTCGAGCTCCGACAATGCGAGCACATCGGTCACGAGTCGAAGCAGATCGTCCGTGTTGGCTTTGATGATGTTGACGAATTCTTTCGTTTCCTCATTGCCGTAGTGGTCACTTAATACTTGTGAGAAGCCTATGATCGAATTGAGCGGTGTCCGTATTTCGTGAGACATACTCTGAATAAAAGTCGTTTTCATCTGGCTGGTCGCTTCTGCCTGATCTCTGGCTTTGCGCAGTTCTTCTCTCGAATAAGTCAGTTCTTCGTTCTTATTTCTTAATTCACTTTCCGAGGCCTTCAGCCTCCGGTTCAGACGGCTTTCCCGATATAAGAACAAGAAGAGGATGGCTAACAGGATGATCAATGAAAAAATCAGCGTCGTTTTATTGCTCAACTCTTTTTCTTTTGTCCGAAGCATTAATTCCTTTTTCTCCGCATTGAGCTTTTCTACATTTAGCAGCGTGGCATATTCGCTGCTCGCCAGTTGTTCATTGGCTATTTTCAAAGAATCGTCTACTTCAATATACTTTTTCAGAAATTTCACCGCTTCATCCGGTCTGCCCATCTGTCTGTAGATTTCTCCTTTGAGGCGGTATTGTCCGCTGCTCATGGCGTACTCATTCAGCCGTTGCTCTTCGGCTTTCTGATTCTCGACAGCTTCCAGTGCCTTGACGAACTGTTTGCTGCGCTGGTAGTAGAAAGCCTCTGTGCGGTAAAACCTTTTTTTGAGTGAGTCCAGCCTTTTGTCCTGGTCGAACAGTTCCCTGCATTCTTTCAGCATCTTCTCCGCTGCTGAGAAATCTTTAAATTCACTGTAATACTCTACGTATGTCAGCTTTGCCAGTATTTTATGGCTGGCGGAGTTGGCTGTTTTTACTGCTTTTTCCAGTGCTTCCAGCGCTGGTTCCGGCTGATGATGCGTAATGTAGTAATTGGCAAGTTGAGCGTAAGTATTACTGATGTTATAGTTTTCTAATTTGTATTTTTCGGTCAGTTCGATTTCTTTCACGCGCCATTCGGACGCCATGACATCAAAGTTCTTGATTGTGTAAATCTGCGACATGATGTTGTAGCAGTACATGAGTCCGGTCTTGTTGTCCTCGGCTTGTGCCTCTTTCAGCACTTTTTCGGCTTCATAGAGGGCGATGTTACTTCTTCCGGTTTTCAGATAATATAGGATCAGCCGGTTGGCCCAGGCGAAATAGTAGTACTTGGACTGCTGTATTTCTTTAGCGAATTGTTTTACCTTATTGGTATAAAAAATGATGCTGTCTTCATTATTGGCCTGGTAATAATAATAGTCCAGCCGGGTGGAGAGAGCTACCGCCTGCATCCGCTGGTCGTTTTGCCCGGTAGCCATACGGAACAGCGTATCGGACATACTCAGCACGACCGGTTCCAGCAAATGTTCCTGGCAACGCTGATAGTAGGCATACAAAGAGGAATCAACGTTATAAACTTCAGCTTCTTTCTGGGCTTTTGCAGGAATAACGATGAACAAAAAAGAGACAAGGTATCCTAAGATAATTCGGGACAATCGGCTCATGGTATTCGTTTTCGGTAGTTCTATTGATTGCTATTGATTGCAAATATACGTTTATTTCCTAATTTTAATACGAATACTTGCTTTTTTTATCTACATTTGCAACAGTCTAACTGGAATATAATCAAGAATGAAATTGATCTCTCCAACTTATATAAATGTGAAAGGACGTCTGCTCGATCTTGCTACTCCGCAAGTGATGGGTATTCTCAATGTGACACCTGATTCTTTTTATTCCGGCAGCCGGATGCAGACGCAGGAGGAAATTGCGGCGAGGGCACGGCAGATCATCGATGAAGGAGCCTCTATCATTGATATCGGAGCTTACTCCTCGCGCCCGAACGCCGAACACATCACTGCCGAAGAAGAAATGAACCGCTTACGTACCGGACTGGAGATCGTAAACCGGAATCATCCGGATGCTATCGTTTCGGTCGATACTTTCCGGGCGGATGTAGCCGAACAGTGTGTGGAGGAGTATGGCGTAGCTATCGTCAATGATATCGCTGCCGGTGAGATGGACAACCGGATGTTTGAGACTGTGGCCCGCCTGGGAGTGCCTTATATCATGATGCACATGCAGGGAACCCCGCAGAATATGCAGCAACATCCACACTATGATAATCTTTTGAAAGAGGTCTTCTTGTATTTTGCGCAGAAGGTGAGCAGTTACGTGACTTGGGTATGAAGGATATCATTCTTGACCCGGGGTTTGGATTTGGCAAAACAGTGGAGCATAACTATGAACTCCTTGCACATCTTGAAGAGTTTCGTGTTTTTGAATTGCCTTTGTTGGTAGGTGTTTCCCGTAAGTCCATGATTTATCGCTTATTGGGTAACACTCCGCAGGATGCATTGAACGGAACAACGGTACTTGATACTATTTGCCTGTTGAAAGGAGCTGATATTCTTCGGGTACATGATGTACGCGAAGCCGTAGAAACGGTGAAAATTGTGGAGGCAATGGAAAAAATAGTGATAAGGTGATAGAGTGATAAGTGATAAAGGAAAGTCACTTAGCTCATAATTCATAATTCATAATTCATAAATCATAATTCTTATGTTTTTTGATATTGGATAAAAGATATTATTGATGTTCTTCTGGTTGCATTTCTGCTTTACTATACGTATAAGCTGATGAAAGCTTCCGGTTCCATCAATGTGTTTACGGGTATCCTGATATTCATATTGATCTGGTTGGTGGTGTCACAGGTATTGGAGATGAAATTGCTGGGTTCCATCTTTGACAAGTTGGTGAGTGTAGGAGTAGTAGCACTTATTATCCTCTTCCAGGATGAATACGGCGCTTTTTGCTGACGCTTGGTTCACACCAGCATGCCAGTGCTTTGGTACGCTTCTTTACTGGGAATAAGAAGGAGAGCATGCAGCACGATGAAATCATGCCGGTAGTTATGGCATGTATCAGTATGGGCAAACAGAAAGTAGGGGCTTTGATTGTGATTGAACATAACTTTCCTTTGGATGATGTGGTGCGTACGGGTGAAATTATCAATGCTGATATTAACCAGCGCCTGATAGAGAATATCTTTTCAAGAACAGCCCTTTACATGACGGTGCAATGGTGATCAGTAAAGGGCGGATAAAGGCGGCAGGATGTATTCTTCCGGTATCGCACAATCTGGACAACCGAAGGAACTGGGACTGCGCCATCGTGCAGCGATGGGGATTTCCCAGGAATCTGATGCACTTGCTATTATTGTGTCCGAAGAAACCGGATCCATTTCTGTAGCCTATAAAGGGCAATTCCACTTACGTTTGAATGCGGAAGAACTGGAAAGCCTGTTGACAAAAGAAAATTAGTTTCGGGTGTGACAAAATGATACTAAATAGCGTCTTATATACTGAAAAACAGAACTTATATAAAGAACATATTATTA
>ERZ859817.188-NODE-188-length-48913-cov-2.842462_pt1 | contig 48913 bp, 35 predicted proteins | sample MGYA00509986_ERZ859817 | MGnify/ENA primary metagenome ERZ859817 (study PRJEB30046, sample SAMN00715155) | human gut metagenome | study: EMG produced TPA metagenomics assembly of the A metagenome-wide association study of gut microbiota in type 2...
TTGATAACCCCTGATGGGGACGGAAACTTTTCAACTGGTGCGATTGTTGTTACTGGTGCAACTATAAGAAATTAGATAACCCCTGATGGGGACGGAAACCAGTCTCGATTGTTGCATTAGCTGTTCCCGTTACTATAAGAAATTAGATAACCCCTGATGGGGACGGAAACTCTTTCTCAACTACTCCTGCTAATGTGATATTGTATAAGAAATTAGATAACCCCTGATGGGGACGGAAACCCATTATCAGTCCTCTTTGCCTTAAATAAATATCATAAGAAATTAGATAACCCCTGATGGGGACGTAAACCATACTTGCTTGTTACTATCGGAAAATTCATCTTATAAGAAATTAGATAACCCCTGATGGGGACGGAAACTGACTAGAAAGTTGGTAGCTGGCTAGTCAAGCATTATAAGAAATTAGATAACCTCTGATGGGAACGGAAACACCCTTGTCTCAATCTCATTGTCACTTATCTTCTTAATAAGAAATTAGATAACCTCTGATGGGGACGGAAAAGCAGTTGGTTTTGTTGTTGTATAAATGCCAATTTATTTAATGTAGTTAATAACTAACCAGAAAGGGGAAATCTATGAGTTACCTTTATGTTAATGATGATGGTGTGGTAATAAGCATCGAGGGGAACAGGTGCGTGGCTAAGTATAAAGATGGTATGAAACAGTATCTGCCTATTGAGTCATTAGAAGGAATTGTGATTATGGGGCGTTCCCAATTAACAACTAATTGTATGGAACAGTGCCTTCTGCAAGGAATTAATGTATCTTTCTTTTCAAAAGGTGGTAAGTATTTTGGAAGATTACATTCCACAGGGCATGTTAAGACGGAAAGACAGAGACAACAATGTATTCTATATGATACAGATTTTGCGTTGCAATTATCTAAAAGAATTATATCAGCCAAGATTAAGAATCAGGAAGTTGTATTAAGAAGATATGAGAGAAACAGTAATGTTGTATTGAAAGATATACATAATATGATGTCTATATGCAGAAGTAAGTTAGAAAAATGTGAAAGTGTATACGAGATAATGGGGTATGAAGGGCAAAGTGCTAAATATTATTTTGATGGGCTGTCACAATGTATTAAGGAAGAATTTGCGTTTCATGGTCGAAGCAGAAGACCGCCTTTAGATGAATTCAATTCTATGATAGGACTAGGATATTCTGTGCTAATGAATGAGATATATGGTAAAATAGAAGAAAAAGGATTAAATCCTTATTTTGGCTTTATGCACCGGGATGCTGAAAATCATCCTACGCTAGCCAGTGATCTTATGGAAGAATGGAGAGCAGTTATAGTTGATGCAACGGTTATGAGTATTATTAATGGCAACGAGATTTCAAAAGATGAGTTTAATAATAATTTAGAAGAACCTGGCTGTTATCTTAATAAGAAAGGGGTTGGAATACTTATAAAAAAATTAGAGAGAAAGTTGCAGACAGATGTAAGATATCTGGATTATATAGATTATCCAGTTGATTTTCGACATGCAATGCTGTTACAAGTTAATCAGCTTATTAAAGCAATGGAAAGTGAAGATGCGTCACTATATCACCCGATATTGATTAGATGATGGCAGACAATGAGGAAATTGCCTATGGACGAGGATTATTATTTTAGTATCGATGATGATACAATTAATGATAAAGTATTTGTTTTGGTTATATATGACATATCCAGTAACAAATGCAGAAATAAATTTGCTAAATTATTATTAGGGTATGGATTCAGAATTCAGAAATCAGCATTTGAAGCTGTGATAACAAAGAGTAAATTAATGAAATTACAGTCTGAAATTCCCCGTTATATTGATGAGAAACAAGATAGTGTAAGGTTATATACGATAAAAGGGAAAGGTAATGTAATGACATGGGGAACAACAGAAAATTATAATGTAGAAGATGTAATAATTATATAAGTGGAAAGGAATTATGAGTTATGGGAAAGAGAATATTATTTTCTCCAGTTGGAGGAACAGATCCAATTAAATATTTACATGACGGTTCTATGTTACATATTTGCAGACATTATAGGCCTGATGAAGTTGTATTGTATATGTCTAAAGAAATAATGGAAAAACATAAAAAAGATAATAGATATGTAAGGACAATTGAATTATTGGGGGAATCGATTGATCATAAGTTTGATGTTTGTGTTGTTGAGAAGCCAGATTTTGTAGATGTTCAGAAATATGATATTTATTATGACTTATTTAAGAATGAAATTAAAAATATAAGCGATACAATGTCATCAGATGATGAACTTATTGTTAATATGGCATCTGGAACTCCGGCAATGAAAAGTGCATTATTGATTCTTGCTACATTGGCAGAATATAAATTTATACCTATACAGGTTAATTCGCCAAAGAAAAGCATGAATGAAGAGCATGAGGATAGAACGGATTATGATGTAGAAGCCAATTGGGAGTTGGATTCAGATAATGAACTAGATAGTGAGAATCGATGTGAAGAAGTCAAATGTATGAATCTTATGAGACTTCTTAAGATTGACATGATTAAAAAGTTCATAATGAAATATGATTATTCAGCAGCATTTGAACTTGCTGAAGAATTACAATCAGATATAAGTGATGATGCATATACACTTCTTAATATAGCTAATAACAGGTTAAAATTAAATACAAGTGAAATATCAAAGCTTATGAAGGATAAACAATATGATATATATCCTATAAAAGATTCTAATAAATTAAAACTTTTTGAGTACGCCTGTACAGTTAAAATTAAGCTTGAAAAGAAGGAGTATTCTGATTTTATAAGAGGCATAACACCATTAATTGTAGATATTCTTGAACAAATTCTGAAGTTGAAGCTTAATATAGATATTAATAAGTCTTGTTATATAAAAAGAGATGGAAATAAGATTTGGAGTGTTAGTAAACTTCAGGCAAATGGTTTATATGATGTTTTAAATAATGCATATGAAGAAAAGGGTGGCTTTAGAGAAGGACCAGTATATTCACATGCTTTGGCTAATATTATTAATGCTAAAAGTCAGGATGAAATATTAAAACAGAAAGTGGATGATATCGTGCACGTAGAACAATGTGTTCGTAATTTGGCGGCACATCAGATAGTATCTGTAACTGCTGAATGGTTTATAGAAAAATCAGGCAAATCAGCAGATGAGATAATGAACATTATAAAATATCTTCTTGTGCAGGCTGGAGTTGGTGCGAAGAAGGACGACTGGAATACATATGATTCTATGAACCAGTTAATTATTCGTTATCTTGAATAGGGGGATTGATAGTAATGAAATTTATACATTTAGGTGATTTGCACCTTGGCAGATATCTAGGGGACTTTGATTTAATTGATGATCAAAGATATATGCTTGACCAGATTATTGAAATTATAAGACAAAAGTCAGTTGATGCCGTGCTTATAGCAGGTGATGTCTATGATAAGTCAGTGCCAAGTGAGGCTGCAATGAATCTCTTAGATTATTTTCTTCGCAAGCTTGCAGAAAATAAAGTAAAAACATATATGATAAGCGGTAATCATGATTCTGATGACAGATTAAATTATGGTAGTAATCTGTTTCAGGTGAATGATATATACATTTCTTCTGTTTTTGATGGAACATTGCGTAGATATTCGTTAACCGATGAATATGGAAGTGTTAATGTGTACCTTCTGCCTTTTGTTAAGGCATCTCAGGTTCGTCATTTTTTTGAAAATGATAAGATTGAGACATATGAGGATGCTGTAAGGGTAATTATAGACCATACCGATATTGATGTTAATGAAAGAAATGTTATTGTGGCACATCAGTTTGTTGCTGGTATAGGGCAGAATCCGGATATGGGAGGTTCTGAGGGAATGTCTGTTCAGAATGTAGGGCTTGTGGAAAGTATTGGATATAGTACATTTGATAAGTTTGATTATGTAGCTTTAGGACATATACATTCACCTCAGAGTATTGGACGTAAAGAAGTCAGATATGCAGGTTCTATGCTTAAGTATTCACTTAAAGAAGCTCATAATAATAAAAGCGTTCCTATTGTTACAATGGGAGAGAAGAATCAGATTGATATAGAACTGGTTCCATTAAAACCTAAAAGAGATGTAATACATATACAGGGAAAACTTAAGGAAATATTAAAGAGTCCAGAGTCGGCAGAGAACTATATGTATATAACTCTTACCGATGAAGAGTTGGTTAATAATGTAATGAATATTGTACAGGGTGTGTATCCATATACAATTAAGATTGATTATGATAATTCTCATACAAGGGCAATTGAACAGGATAGTATATCAGGATTAATAGAAAATAAAAGTTTTACGGATATAATAAAAGATTTTTATAATCAGATATATGGTTATGACATAAGTGAAGAAGAGATGAGAATTATGAGAGAAGTTGCAATGGAAGCGGGGGTAATCAATGAAGCCGATTAAATTAGTTATTAGTGCAATTGGACCATATGCAGATATTATTCCAGAGATTGATTTTACCAGATTTGAAGATAAAGGGTTATTCTTAATAACTGGTGATACAGGAGCAGGAAAAACAACAATTTTTGATGCGATATGTTATGCATTGTATGGACAGACAAGTGGACAATATAGAAAAACAGGTGATTTAAGAAGTGAGTATGCAGGTGATGATATTCCAAGTTTTGTTGAATTTACATTTTCACATCAGGGGAAAATGTATAGGGTTAGACGTGAACCGGAATACAACAGATCTAAAAAGAGAGGAGCCGGTATAATTACAGAACCAGAAAAAGCCAGTTTCCAAAAGGAAATGAACACACCAATAGAGGGAGTAAAACAGGTTAATAGTGCGGTCAAAGAGTTATTACATATAGATTATGATCAATTCAAACAAATAGCTATGATAGCTCAGGGAGAATTCCAGCAATTGTTGAATGCTGGTACGGATGATCGAACTAAGATTTTAAGAACCCTTTTTAAAACAGAGGGTTATAAAGATATTGAGAGTAGACTGAATGCCAGATTGTCGCAGAATAAGGAAGACAAAGAGCGAATCGAACAAAGTATAATACAGCATTTTAATGATATTAAATGTGATGAATCAGATGAACTATACGATGAATTCACCGATTTACATAATCAAATTAATGCCGGCAATACAATATTGGATATTAATTATTTAATAGAGGTGACCAATAAAATTATTGATAGTGATGAGTTGAATTGTGAAAAGTATAAGCAGCAATTGAAGGAATCTAAAGATGAATTAGACAAGCTAAATGAGAAATATAACCGGGCTAATGATAATAACAAGCTTATTAATCGTTGTGAACAGCTTAAAATAGAAAAGCAAGAACTGGATGATAGGAAAAAAGAGATTGACAATATAGTTATTGAACTTAATAAGCAGAAAAATGCTACAAGAAATATAAAACCTCAATATGATACATGTGATAATGGAGAAGTTCAATTAAAAAATATCAATGACAAAATAGTTAAGGGGAAAAGTGACCTTCTAGCTGCTGAAGAATATCTTGAAAAAGCGAAGAACGATTTAGAATCACAAGAAAGTAAACAGGTTATTGCTGAGGAACTTAAAAGAAAAGTAGATAAACTCGATGGGGAGGAAACTAAATATCAGCTTAAGGAACAGAAGTTAAGTGAATTATCTAAATATGAGACTGAGATAAAAGATTTCACTAAAAAGAAGGATGATCTTGATAAACAAGAAATAGATTTAGATAATCATATACAAGAATTAAAAGTGGTAATTGCTGACCTTGAAGGCAGTAAAGATGACTTGAGTAAATTTAAGGTGTTGAATGATAGATTTTTGGAATTAAATAAAAGCATTTGTGGTATTATTCAGGATCAATTGCCAAAAAGAATCAGATATAAAGAAGAATTGTCAAAGAATCAGGGATTATATAAGGAACTGTCGCAAGAATATGATTCTGCAGTAGAAAAATACACATTAGCAGAAAGATTAATGGATCGTTGCCGTGCAGGGTTATTGGCTGAAAAACTGACTGAGGGGATTAAGTGTCCTGTGTGTGGTTCAACGCATCATCCGGAACTGGCGATTCTTCCAGATGACTCTGTATCAGAAGAAGAATTGAATAATTTAAAAAATATAATGGAAAAAGCAAGAAATAAGAAAGATGAGGCAACAAGTAAGGCAGAATCATCCAATGCAACATTAAAAACATTAGAAGAATACCTTAAAGAAAGCATAATAAAGATTCTGGATAACGAATTAGTTGCTTATAATACTGATAATAAATCTTTAGATGATTTAACTGATGATTTGCATATAGCCAAAGAATTAGTAGAAAGAAATATGAAAGAAAATGAAAATATCATCAGAAAACTTTCATCTGATAATATCCGATTAGAAAAAGCTAAAGTTGATTTAAATAAAGCACAGGATGATGAAAAAAATACGATTACAAAGCGTAAACAGGATTTATTGTCCGCAATAAGTGATATTGAAGCTAAGATAAAATCAAATAAGGATGTATTAGAAAGCATAGGAGAATTAAGTTTTCCTGACTGGAAGAGTGCCCAAAATGAAAGAGATTTGGCTAAAAAAGAAATTAAAGAGATACTTGAAAATATAAAGAAAGCACAGGAAAATAAACAGACTGCTGAAAAGAATGTGACTAGATATAAGTCATCTCTTGATACACTTAATGGAGAATACGTTCGTAATAATGAAACATATGAACAAGAAAAAGAAAAGCTGATTAATCTTATTAAAAAATATGAATTTGGCTCTATTGAAGAAGCAATTCCTTATATTGTGACTGAAAAGCAGATAAACGAGAGCGAACAATATATTAATGAATATAACAATAATGTAGCTGCAAATGAAGCACAATTAAAACAAGCTGTTGAAGATACAGAAGGAAAACAGTTGATTGATATTCAGGCTATTGCGGAAAAATTAAAAAGGCAAAATGATGAAGTTGAGGATTTAAGAAGGGGTTTAAATACAACTGATAATAGATTAAGAATCAATAAGGATAAATGTTTAATTATCAGTAAGAAGAAAGCGCAGTATGAAAAAACTTCAAAGGAAAAGGACATATGTAATAAGTTATATTCTCTTGTTAGAGGTGGTGCTGGAAACTATAAAATAACTTTAGAACAGTATGTTCAGATTGCAGGTTTTGATGGTATTATTGCTGCAGCTAATAGAAGACTAGTACCTATGAGTGATGGACAGTTTGAATTATATAGAAAGACTGATGATTTTGGAAAACAAAAGAATATGGTACTTGCACTTGAAGTAAAAGATAATAATACCGGACATACAAGACCAGTTGGAAGCCTTTCAGGAGGAGAAAGCTTCAAGGCATCTCTTAGTCTTGCATTAGGTTTGTCAGATACAGTTTCAGCTAATAAAGGTGGAATACAAATGGATGCTTTATTTGTGGATGAAGGATTTGGCACATTGGATAGAAAATCTATGGATTCAGCAATGGATGTGTTAATTAAATTGTCAGGTTCAAACAAACTTGTTGGTATTATAAGCCATAGAGAAGAATTAATGGAAAATATTCCTCAACAGATAAAGGTGTCTAAAAGCAAATCTGGAAGCACAATATCTATAGAAACAGGTGTATAAAACAGTTTATTATTTCAATTAAAAATTAAATATATCTTGACATATATAATTATATGTGATATTAATATATTAAAAGAATTAAAACTTTTCTAAAATAACTTGGTGTTGATTGCTTCAATAATCAACACCAGTTGCTTATCAAAGCTGGATATTCATAGATTAACATATATCTATGAAAGCTCGTTTATGAAGTTTTTTTCTAAAAACATTTATAGACATTCATTCAGCAAAATCCACATAACACACAATTGAATAATGCAGGCTTGTTTTAGATATCCGTAAATGCTAATATACTTATATAGATAAAGATAATATTAGTATATGTGCGTTGATATCTGCCTGTGAAAGAGACGAGGAGGATATCTATGGCAGAGAAGAAAGACAATGTACCATCTAAATTTAAGGACAATGTATTCTGTATGCTGTACAGGGATAAGAAGAATCTTTTAGAGCTGTATAATGCACTTAACAATTCAGCTTACACGAATGTTGATGATTTGCAGGTTACAACATTAAATGGAGGTTCGTACATGAAGTATAAGAACGACGCTTCATTTTTACTATGTATGAGCCTGTATATGTTTGAGCAGCAGTCTAGCAAGAATCCTAATATGCCGTTAAGATTTTTGCACTATGTATCAGATGTGTTCAGGGAGCTGTTCAGTAATTCCATGCTTCACAGGAGAAGTATGATTAAGATTCCTGTTCCGCATTTTGTGACATTCTACAATGGTCTGGAAAATGGATTGAAGATGAGGATGAAATCAGGCTGTCAGATATGTACGAGATTCCGACAGACAATCCGGAGCTGGAGCTTAAGGTGCGTGTTATCAACATTAACGAAGATGTACATATCCTTAATAAGTGCAAAACGCTGCGTGATTACATGACATTTGTTAATAAGGTTAGATTCAAGATGGGTGTTGAAGGGGACGATGTCAGGATTGCGGTAACAGAGGCGATGGACGAATGTATAGATGAGGATATACTTGTCGATTTCTTTGAAAAGCACAGGGAGGAGGTCGTCGAAGTGAGTATATATGATTATGATGAGGAAGATGTCAGAAGGACATTATTTGAAGAAGCAAAGGAAATGGCTAAAGAGGAATTAAAAGAAGTTGTTAAAGCGGAGGTCATGGAAGAAGTTAGAGAAGAAGTTAGAGAAGAAGTTAAATCGGAAGTCAGAGAAGAAGTTAAATCTATAGTAATTAATCAGGTTATAAAGAAAGTAAAGAAATCAAAAACTCTGGAGACAATAGCCTCAGAACTAGAGGAAGAAGAGGCAGATATAAAGCCAATATACGATGCAGTGGTTTCATCTGCCCCTGATTACGATGTTAATGTAATTAAAGATAGATTAGACAATATGTGAAAAAGCTATTTCTTCATAAATGAAATAAAATCAAATCTTTTATCAAGCCATCTGCCTACAAGGGCGATGGCTTTTCCCATTGTAAATGCAGCGACAACCGTACCGATGCCAAGCCCCTTAATATGACCTAATATCAGTCCGGTAAGACATGCAGTTACGGCAAGGCATATAACATCAAAAGAAATCTTGATGCGTGAATAGGCAATGCCAGTGATATCTGCAAGTTCACGAGGGAACAGGTCGGTAGGGATAATTGGAAGCTTACATCTGTTAGAAAGAGCTATGCCGAGACTTATCAGGCAGTAGCTTATAATAAAGTACATAACTCTGAATCCGATTGCAGTTGGGAGCATTGGAACCCACATATTGTGCATGTCGATGCATTCACCAAATATGAACCCGACAACGAATGAAAACAGATATGACGGTACGAGCTTCTTACGCAGAATCATAAGACTGAGGACAAGAAGTCCCTGAAACATATATGTAAATGTACCGAGAGTAATCTTAGGGAAAACTTCGGAAAAAGCGTATGGAACGCTTGAAATTGCCGATATTCCGGTACCTGAATAAAGCATAAGCACAACTCCAAGGCTGTTGATTATAACAGCAAATGCAAGAATAAGCTCACCTCTGAGTGTTGTCTTAACATTTTCAGAAACAGAACCAGCATTTAAATCTATTGCACTATCAATTGAACTCATAAGGAATCCCCTTTCTTTTTAATAAAGAACATAATCACAGTCTCTAAGTGTAGTTTCATTATTAATTAATAACAAATGAATAATTTTAATGAAATTATAGATTTTGTCTATAGAACTGTTTATAATTAATATAATAAATGTGCTCAGGAGGCTGTCTATGAATATATATAATCTTAGATATTTCGTTACACTTGCAAGAATCCGCCAGTACACGAAGGCGGCAGAAGAATTATGCATTACACAGCCGAGTCTTAGTCATGCAATTTCACAGATGGAAAAGGAACTTGGTGTTAAACTCTTTGAAAAAAACGGACATAAGATAACTCTGACTCAATTCGGAGAGGAGTTTCTTTCTTATGCAGAAAAGACTCTTGATGTGTTAGATGATGGAATCGCTTCTATTAAAAGAAGTGCAATGGGAAATGGAACGATAAGATTAGGACTTGTAAGACCATTGGGAATAAGCTATGTCCCTCGGATGGCGGCAGCATTTATAAAGAAGAATCCGAAGCTTGATATAGATTTTACGTTTCACACAGATGTTACGGGCAGGCTGCTTGACGATATGCAGCTTGGGAAGTATGATTTGTTGTTCTGTTCCAAGCCATCAGAAGAATATCATTTTACGGCTGAGCCCGTTATGAAGCAGAGACTGGTGCTTATTACTCCCAAAGGACATCTGCTGGCTAAGAAAAGGAAAAGGAGCATTAATCTTGCAGAGACAGCCGGGTATTCATATGTATGTTTTGAAAAGAACTCTGGAATAAGAAGCATATTTGATGAAATGTTGAAAAGATCGGACATAACAGTAAAGGTTGCATATGAAACTGAGGAAGATCAGGTTATTGCCGGGCTGGTTGCTAATGGATTTGGAATAGCGGTAGTTCCATATATGGATATATTGGAAAAAATGTCTGTAGAAATATTTGAAATCGAGTCACCGGAATATGAAAGAAGCTTCTATATGGTTAATGATAATAGTACATACATGTCTCCTGTTGTAGAGGCATTCAGGAACTTTGTTATAGAGAATACAAGTGTTTTAAAGGCTTTATAGAGATTAATATAATTAATGAATAACCGGTTATATCTTAATTAAATGACAAATTTGTAGAAAAATTAACAGGTTTTATTGATATATTTTTGACAAATTTTAATGAAATTATTAAATAAAAATAAAGTTTGACAGAATTCAATGTAAAAAATAACAAAAATGAACGCTGGTCATAAACAATTTTTTGTTAAAAATGTACGATTATTAAAGGAGAAAATAGTGTCAAACCTAGGCAGAATCTAGGCTTGACATTATTTTTTTTGTGGAATAAAATCCGTGAACAGAAAAGAAATATATTTCATATTTAGAAAGGAGGTCGTGCAGATGGATGCTTTGGTAGAAGGGCTTATGGAAGAACTTAATTGCGAGACAGTGTTCACTATACCTTTGTTTGGTGGAATCCCAGTATATGAATCCGTTGTTGTTACATGGATTATCATGGCTGTTGTGTTCCTGTTGTGTATTCTGCTAAGCCGAAATCTAAGTGTGGAAAACCCCAGTCGCAGACAGGTAGTTGTAGAAACAGCAATAAAGGGACTCAATGATTTCTTCACTGAGACAGTAGGAGAAAAAGGAAAGGCATACATTCCATATCTGTCAGCAATTGCTATTTACATAGGAATTGCGAACCTGATAGGACTGCTTGGTTTCAAGCCACCAACTAAGGATATGAATGTTACAGCAACACTGGCATTGATGAGTATTGTGCTTATTGAGGTTGCAGGAATCAGAGCCAGAGGAACTAAAGGCTGGCTTAAGAGTTTTGCAGAACCAATGCCTATAATACTTCCTATTAATATTCTGGAAGTATTTATCAAGCCCTTATCACTTTGCATGCGATTATTCGGTAATGTTTTAGGTTCATTTGTAATCATGGAATTATTAAAGATGGTAGTTCCGGCAGTTTTACCGGCAGTATTCAGTTGTTACTTCGATATATTCGATGGACTGATACAGGCGTATGTTTTCGTATTCTTAACTGGTCTTTTTATAAAAGAGGCTACAGAGTAAGAGTATATGTAACAAGAATAAATGTTTTAAAAAGGAGATTATTATTATGTCAACAATTTTAGTAGCAATCGGAGCAGGTATAGCAGTATTAACAGGTATCGGTGCTGGTCTTGGTATCGGTAAGGCAACAAGCAGTGCAGTAGACGCTATCGCAAGACAGCCAGAGGCAGAAAGCAAGATTAGTAAGTCACTTCTTTTAGGTTGTGCCCTTGCAGAGGCAACAGCTATTTATGGTTTTGTTATCGCCCTTCTTATAATCCTTTTCTTAGGCTAATAACATTTATGGGAAAGATAACTAAGACAAGATAGAAAGGAAGGCGAAGCTAGTGTTAAGTATAGATCCATGGAATATATTATGGACAGTAGTCAATCTGCTCGTCTTATATCTGGTGTTTAAGAAGTTCCTGTTTAAGCCTGTTATGAAAGTAATCAATGCAAGAGAAGATATGATTAAGCAGCAGTTTGATGGTGCTAAGAAGAGTCAGGAAGAAGCAGATGCATTAAAGGCTTCATATGACGAAAAGATTGAAAGTGCGAAGGCTGAAGCTGATGAGATTATTGTAAATGCTAGAAACAGAGCACAGGAAGAGCATGAGGCAGCTTTGGAAAAGACCAGAAAAGAAACAGAAGTAATGCTTGAAAAGGCAAAGGCTGATATAGCTACAGAGAAAGAGAAAGCAACGGAAGCTGCACAGGCAGATATTGCAAGACTCGCTCTCATAGCTGCAAGAAAAATCGTAAAGACAGGTGATGCTCATGACGCAGGCAGCAGTAAATAATGCAATAGTTTTACACCGGTTGTCTGTGAGCAGAGAGGATGTAAGAAGGGCTGATGAGTTATACAGCAAAACTTCAGAACTTCAGAAAATTCTCACGAATCCTGAAATACCTCTTGCAAAGAAATACGACATCATTGATAAAGTATTTGCACTTGATGATACCAAGGAGCTTATGAAGAATTTCATTAAAGAAATGTGCAAGCTTGGTTATTGTGATGAGATGAGAGAAATATTTGATTCATATTACAGAATTGATGATGAAGCAAACCACATTTTAAAAGCAGAGCTTATAAGTGCAGACAGCAGTGATGAAGATGATAATGCAAAGCAGGCACAGGATTTCTTAAAGAGCAGATATCCGGATTATACAATTGAACTGACAAAGACAATGGATGCGGATCTCTTAGGCGGATATGTTATAAGAGCACATCACAAGGAATACGACAGAAGTTTTGAAGGACGTTTTTGTCAGCTTGAAAGAAAATTAACTGGGAGGTGACCCCTGTGGGCGCAATTAGTGCAACAGATATTATCTCCATTATCCAGAGTGAGATTGAGAATTTCAATTGGGATGAAGCAAGTCGTGAGACCGGTAATGTAATATGGGTCGGTGATGGAATTGCTACTGTATACGGTATTGACCATGCAATGTATGGTGAAATCGTAGTATTTGATAATGGAGTAAAAGGAATGGTTCAGGATATCCGTGAGAATGAGATAGGTGTTATCTTGTTCGGCAGGGATACAGGAATCAAAGAAGGAACTAAGGTTGTAAGAACCAAGAAAAAAGCCGGAATTCCGGTAGGCAGCGCATTTGTAGGAAGAGTAATCAATGCACTTGGCGAGCCTATTGATGGAAAAGGCGATATTAAAGAAGAAGATTACAGACCAATTGAGGAAGATGCTCCTGGTATCGTAGACCGTAAGTCTGTAAGCACACCAATGGAAACAGGAATACTTTCAATTGATTCAATGTTCCCAATTGGCCGTGGACAGCGAGAACTTATCATTGGTGACCGTCAGACTGGTAAGACATCAATTGCCACAGATACAATTATTAACCAGAAAGGTAAAGGTGTTATCTGTGTGTATGTTGCAATCGGACAGAAGGCATCTACAGTTGCCAAGGTTGTATCAACACTTACTAAGCATGGTGCAATGGATTATTCAATTGTTGTATCTTCAACAGCGAGTGATCCTGCATCACTTCAGTATATAGCTCCATATGCAGGTACTGCAATGGCAGAGCATTTCATGCATCAGGGAAAAGATGTTCTTATTGTATATGATGATTTGAGCAAACATGCGGTAGCGTATAGAGCACTTTCCCTTCTGCTTGAAAGATCACCTGGACGAGAGGCTTATCCTGGAGATGTATTCTATCTTCATTCAAGACTTCTTGAAAGATCAAGCCGTTTAAGTGATGCGTTAGGTGGAGGCTCAATAACAGCACTTCCTATAATAGAGACACAGGCTGGTGATGTATCAGCATATATTCCAACAAATGTTATCTCTATCACAGATGGTCAGATATTCCTTGAAACTAACCTGTTTAATTCAGGTATGAGACCAGCCGTTAATGTAGGTCTTTCGGTTTCACGAGTTGGTGGTGCAGCCCAGACTAAGGCAATGAAGAAGGCATCAGGAAGCATAAGAATTGACCTTGCACAGTACAGAGAGATGGAAGTATTTACACAGTTTGCATCAGATCTTGATGATGCGACTAAGGCACAGTTACAGCACGGAAAAGCCCTTATGGAGCTTTTAAAGCAGCCACTCTGCCATCCACTTTCAATGCATGAGCAGGTTATGACACTTGTTATGGCTAACAACGGCGTATTTGATGAGATACCTACTAAGGAAGTTAAGAAACACCAGACAGAATTACTTGAATTCATAGATCTCAAGCATCCTGAAATAGGAAAGCAGATTGAAGATAAGAAAGAGATTAATGATGAGCTGGTTAAGAATATTCTGGAAGCAGTAAAAGAATTTGCATAATGCATGTGTGCTAAAAGAAAGGTAAGCGTATAGATATGGCAAACACAAAGGAAATTCAGGATCGAATAAAAAGTATCAATGATACATTAAAGATTACTAATGCCATGTATATGATTTCTTCTTCCAAGCTTAAGAAATCTAAGAAAATGCTTTCAGACACGGAACCATACTTTTTCACTCTGCAGTCAGAAATGAGCCGAATCTTAAGACATATACCTGATATAAGCAGTATATATTTTAAGACAAATGAGGATAAAGACGCAGCGGATAAAAAGGTAGGCTACATAGTTATTACTGCTGATAAGGGACTTGCAGGTTCATATAACCATAATGTTTTAAAGATTGCGCAGGAGCAGCTTGAAAAGAATCCTAATCATTCATTATTCGTATTAGGAGAACTTGGACGACATTATTTTGAACAGCGCGGTATTGAGATTGAGAAGCAGTTCCACTATACAGTTCAGAATCCTACTCTTAACAGAGCAAGAAATATTTCAGAAGAAATAATAGAACTGTACAGAAAAGGTGAACTTGATGAGGTGTATATCATATACACAAGTATGATTAATGCTATTCAGGAGGAAACACAGATTGAACAGCTTCTTCCTCTTAAGAAGGCAGATTTCAATATCCAGATACCGGTTGATTTCAAAAGAGAGGAACTTGCATTAAAACCTTCCCCAGAAGTAGTTATGGACAGAATTGTTCCTGATTATATAGTTGGTTTCGTATACGGAGCTTTGGTAGAGTCATTCTCCTGCGAACAGAATGCCCGTATGATGGCGATGGAGGCTGCATCAAAGAGTGCAAAGGATATGCTGCACGACCTTGATATACAGTATAACAGAGCCAGACAGGCTTCAATCACACAGGAAATAACTGAGGTTATCGCTGGTGCGAAGTCGCAGAAGAAGAAACGAAAGAAATAATGCGACGGATAGGAGATAATATGAGTAATAAAGGAAAGATTATACAGGTAATGGGACCTGTTGTCGATGTAGCGTTCGAAGATGAGAACCTTCCGGCAATCAGGGACGCACTTGAAGTTAATAATGGTGATAAAAAATGTGTAATGGAAGTTGCACAGCATATCGGTAACGATACAGTCCGTTGTATTATGCTTGCTTCCAGTGAAGGTCTTTGCAGAGACATGGAAGTAACAGCTACAGGCAGCGGCATTAAGACTCCTGTTGGAGAGAAAACTCTTGGTCGTCTCTTTAATGTATTAGGAGAGGCTATTGATGGCAAAGAACAGCCAGATGCCAAGGAAAAGTGGGAAATCCACAGAGAACCTCCAACATTTGAAGAACAGAATCCTGCAGAAGAGATTCTTGAGACAGGTATCAAGGTAATTGACCTTTTGGCACCTTATGCAAAGGGTGGTAAGATTGGTCTGTTTGGTGGTGCCGGAGTTGGTAAGACAGTTCTTATTCAGGAACTTATCAGCAATATTGCAACAGAGCATGGTGGATATTCAATATTCACAGGTGTAGGAGAAAGATCAAGAGAAGGTAACGACCTATGGACAGAAATGAAAGAGTCGGGCGTTCTTGAGAAAACTGCTCTGGTGTTTGGTCAGATGAATGAACCACCTGGAGCACGTATGCGTGTTGCTGAGACAGGACTTACAATGGCTGAATATTTCCGTGATGAGAAGCATCAGAATGTGCTTTTATTCATTGATAACATATTCCGTTTCACACAGGCTGGTTCAGAGGTTTCAGCACTTCTTGGACGTATGCCTTAGCCGTTGGTTATCAGCCAACATTGCAGACAGAGATGGGTGCTCTTCAGGAGAGAATCACATCTACCAAGAACGGATCTATTACATCTGTTCAGGCTGTATATGTACCAGCCGATGACCTTACTGACCCGGCTCCGGCTACAACATTTGCACATCTGGATGCTACTACAGTTCTTTCAAGATCAATTGTTGAGCTTGGTATCTATCCAGCCGTTGACCCGTTAGAGTCTACATCAAGAATTCTTGATCCAAGAATTGTTGGTGAGGAGCATTACAAGGTTGCAAGATCAGTTCAGGAAATCTTACAGAAATACAAAGAATTACAGGATATCATCGCTATCCTTGGTATGGACGAGCTTTCAGAGGATGATAAGCTTGTTGTTTCAAGAGCAAGAAAGGTTCAGAGATTCTTATCACAGCCATTCTTCGTTGCAGGACAGTTTACTGGTCTTGAAGGAAGATATGTTCCTGTAAGTGAGACTATTCAGGGCTTCAAGGAAATTATCGAAGGAAAGTATGATGACATTCCAGAGAGTTACTTCCTTAACTGTGGTGGAATTGATGATGTTTTAGCTAAGGTAGAGAAGTAGAAAAGAGGTTGTAATGGCAGATTTACAGACAATAAAGCTTCTGGTTAATACGCCGGACAGAGTTTTCTACCATGATGACGCTACATTTGTTGAACTTTCTACCAGTGAAGGCGATATAGGTGTTTATCCGGGACATATTCCGCTTACTGCAGTTGTTGTTCCTTGTGTTCTTAGCATACACAATGGTAATGATGTAAAGAAAGCTGCGGTACACGGTGGAATTATAGAGATTCTCAAGGATAAGATAACTATTCTTGCTGAGGTGGCAGAATGGTCAGATGAAATCGATGTAGAAAGAGCTAACGAGGCGAGACTGCGAGCTGAAAAGAGACTTGCCAGCCATGATTCTAATCTGGATATGGTAAGAGCAGAGACAGCGCTTAAGAGATCACTTGCGAGAATTAAGGCTGTTAATTAAATAATATGTATAAACCTTCCATTATCTGGGAATATTTCAGGTGATGGGAGGTTTTTTATATGGTAAAGATATATAGGGTTCAGAGGCTGATGATAGCAGCCGCAGTAATTATATGGGCAGTATTTGCCGGCAGACTTGTATACAAGGGCATAAAGGGTGAGACAATGGATGTTGTAGATACATTTTGTGAAAATGTGTATTATGATATAAGCGCTGACATATCAGCGACAGGAAAGCTTGATAATGGAATGTCGGATACTGCAAAGAAACTTATGATGACACAGATGGCAAAGACTCTGGGACTTAACAGATATAATATAACGGAGGATGAAACAGGAATATATCTTACACAGCAATCAGTTAATGGCAGCGCAGATATATCAATAAAAAAGAGCAGTACAGGAGAATATTTTATAACTGATATAGAACTGTATAAGGGATTTGAGAGCACTTCAGATTATGAAAAGCTGATGAAACAGGTGTTAGAGGAATATGGAATAGATACTCATGTAACAGTCAGCATGAAAGGAAGCATAGCCGGGGATATGTCACAGTATGATAAGAGCGAGGTCAGCGGTAAGATGCTTAAGATGCTGGGTGCAAAGACTGTGACTACGGGACAGATACAGGATTCATATGTTGTGTACGCTTATGCTAAAAGCGTTAAGGATTCTGTAAGCATAGGGAAGAATAAGATAAATGTTAATATAACAATGAATTATGACGAGACAAGGGGAGTGACGGATATACAGCTTTCAACACCGATATATAATGAGGATTTCTGATGATGATTTTTTAAGCATGAAACTTGCTATTGTGGTTTTTGTCTAAAGAGATTAAAATAACCATGTATATCCAGAGGATAAATTAAGAAAAGATGAGGCAGATATGGAATTAAAAGAGCTTTTAGATAAATGTATTAATGACAGGCTTATTGATCTTACAATAAGCGGACAGAAGGTAAAGAATGAAGAAGCTGCGACGAGGGTTAAGATACGTCCTGTCCAGCTGAAAGATGAGATAAAATATCAGGCATCAGAATTCGTAGGGAAAAAGGTGCTTCATGCTAATTATTCAGAGGAAGAGATTAAGATAAGAATTACAGAATATATGCAGAACACATTTAAACAGGCGCAGTTTAATATGACAGATGCGTCTGCTACAGTACTTAGCTCTAAGAAGGGCGTATGTACCTGTAAATATAAGAGGCTTGCACAGATAAAGAGCCAGAAGGACATGTCACACAACAGAACCAAGACATATATCCTCAAAGAAGGCGAGAAGGTGGATTTCCTTGTTGACCTCGGTGTTATGACCAAAGAGGGTATGATTGTAAGGACAAGGTATGATAAATTCAGACAGATTAACAGATTCCTTGAATTCATAGAGGATATCCTTCCACAGTTAGATAAGGATAAAGAGCAGACAATTATAGATTTTGGATGTGGAAAATCATATCTTACATTTGCAATGTATTATTATCTCAAGGTACTTAAGGGGTATAATATCAGGATAATCGGACTTGACTTAAAGAAGGATGTAATAGAGCACTGCAATCAGTTAAGAACCAGATACGGCTATGACAAGCTGGATTTCTATGAGGGAGATATTGCTTCTTACAAGGGTGTTGAGTCTGTAGACATGGTTGTAACACTTCATGCATGTGATACGGCTACAGATTATGCACTCGCCAAAGCAGTAAAATGGGGGGCGAAGGTTATACTTTCTGTGCCTTGCTGTCAGCATGAGGCAAACAGAACAATTGCAGATGAAACTCTCTCACCTGTTATGGATTATGGAATCTTAAAGGAAAGATTTGCAGCAATAGCGACAGATGGTGCAAGGGCAAAGCTTTTAGAATCTAAGGGTTACCAGACACAGATACTCGAATTCATAGACATGGAGCATACACCAAAGAATCTGCTTATAAGAGCTGTTAAGACCGGAAAGCCTGATGCAAAGGCTTATGAGGAAGTACAGAATATGAGCAGGGCGCTTAATATTGACCTTACGCTAAAGAAGCTTTTGGAGGATTAAATTGAAAAGAATCAGGAATTATAGTATATCAGGTTCTAAGTATTTTATACTTGGAGTTATATTTTTAGTTACGGTTATCATAACATTTATATCAATGAAATTCGAACAGATAATGCCGTCAGCAACCACTATGGCAGATGCAACCCTTCCAACAGTTGCAATGGATACAGAGGCAGGTACACAGTATAATGTGCTTCATGGTTACACTTCGGAGCTGGATTCCACATTATTCTATGGCAACATTACACCTGTTGCAAAGGACAGAAAGCTGACAGTTACAATTAATACATACGGAGAAGATATTGAAGGTGTGGCATACAAAATCCGTTCTTTAGAGGATAAGTCGCTTATCGAGAATACTGAGGTTAGTGATTATGATAATGCAGGCAGCAGTATAAATGTTACATTTAACATAAAGAATCTTCTTGATACCGGAAAAGAGTATGCGCTTGAGGTTGTGCTTAAGACAAAGAAGCATGAGGCAGTATATTATTACACAAGAATTGTTTATGGAGTGGATTATGACCTTCAGAAAAAGCTTGATTTTGTCATGAATTTCAATGCGTGTACATTTGATGACAGCAGACTTAAGGACATATCCGGATATCTTGAAACTTCAAGTTCAGGCGATAACACTAATTATGGAAAGGTAAATATTAACTGCTCATTAAGCCAGGTCGGCTGGGGAGACCTTGACCCATACGTAGAGAGTGATATTATGCCGGAGGTTATATCAGTTGATGATGATGTGGCAATATTAAGACTTAGTTACAGAGTTGGAGCAGCAAATGATTATTCATCAAGTGATACATATACAGTAAGTGAGTATTATAGAATACGGCAGACTAACAGTGGTTTCTATCTTCTTAATTTCGAGAGGGAGATGAATCAGGTATTTGACGCAAGGAATGACCTGACTTCAACGGCGAAGATTAATCTTGGAATTAATTCTTCAACAGATGTTAATTGTGCATCTGATGAAAAGGGAATATATACCTATTTTGTTAATCAGGGTTCACTGTGGTGTTTTAACAGCAGTTCACAGACATTTACAAGAGTATTCTCGTTCAAGGGTGAGGAGACTGATTCTGTAAGAGAAGGTTATGATGCCCATAACATTAAGATAATGAAAATAGAAGATAACGGAGATGCAACATTTTTAGTATCAGGATATATGAACAGAGGAGAGCATGAAGGACAGGTTGGCGTATCTTTATGCAGATATTCGTATTCAGATAATGATGTTACTGAAAGACTGTTCATTCCAATGGCGATTCCTTATAACATTCTCACACAGAACGTTGGTGGCGTTTCTTATGTTTCTAACGACAAATTCTATATACTTATAGATGAGACTCTGTATTCTGTAGACCTTGTAAGTAAAGAGGTCATGACAGAGATAACAGGACTTAAAGAGAATTCATATGCTGTATCAGATGCCGGAGATGCCATAGCATATAGTGTGTCAGGTGATATATGCAACACTGATACGATAAGAGTTCTTAATATGAGCAACGACAGCGCTTATGAGTTAAAGGCAGATGAGGCAGATACATTAAGACCACTTGGTTATATCGATTCGGACTTTATATATGGAATGGCTCATAAGGAAGATATTGTATCAGATGCAGATGGCAGCAGAACATATGCAATGTACAAAGTCGGTATTATGGATGTTGATTATAATATTATTAAACAATATGAACAGCCTGATATATATGTATCTGATACAGAGGTTGAAGGCAAGAGAATTACGCTTACAAGAATAGTGAAGTCAGGAAGCGGTTATGTGTCAACGAGCATAGACCAGCTTATCAATAAGGATGAGAATGTTGTTGAAAATGTTGTAAAGGCTGATACAATAAGCACAGACGCAAGGAAACAGGAATTATATATTGACCTTATAACCAAGGTAAATGATATATCTGTTAGTTACAGAACTTCAGGCGAGATTATATTTAAAGACAATACAAGTCTGGAACTTGAAGATGAATTCACATGGGATGGAAGATATTATGTATATGGATACGGAACATTCCAGGGAAGCAGGACACAGCTTGAATCAGCAATAACTCTTGCGTATGACACATATGGAACAGTTGTGGATTGTGATTCAAAGTCTGTGTGGAAACGGTACAGAAGCACACAGGCATCAATAGACGGGGTTTCGCCGGTTATGGGTGGAAGTTCTCTTGAAAATGCAGTTACAACAGTATGTAATTATCTTGGGGCTGATTATAATGCCGCGGCTTACATGGAACAGGGGTATACAGCAGTGCAGACAATGAACATGATAAGCGGAGTACATGGAATAAGTCTTACAGGAATAACATATGAGAAGGCATTAAGCTATGTCGGAGAAGGAAGTCTTGTGATAGCAAAGACCGGAGAAGACGAATATATAATCATTACTGCATATAATTCAAGTGAAATAGCATATATTGAATCATCATCCGGTTCAGTAAAGACTATGTCTATGAATGATGCTGGAAAAATGTTTTCTCAGGGCGGCAATATATATGTAACCTATTATAAGTGATGATATGCACAGGGATTGAATATTATGGCGAAGAAGAAATTATCAAAAAAGAAAAGAAGACGCAGATTAATAAGAAGGCTGATACTTCTTACATTATTGCTGGCATTTGTTACAACACTTGCAATATTTTCACCAAAGATAGTAAAGATAATAAAGCTTGCGCAGGAGGCTAAGGAGCTTGTAAATAAAAGTTCCTTAGACACATTTATGGCATCAGGAACAACAGTTATATATGATACTGATGGCAACGAGCTGTGTACCATGCGTGAGTCAAAGGATATGTATTATGTTGATATAGGTCAGATACCGGATACATTACAGAAATCTTTTGTTGTTATGGAAGATAAAGACTTTTATAAACATAAAGGGATTGATTTCAAGGCTATAATAAGGGCTGTGATAGCTAATACAGAGAATGATGAAATTGTTCAGGGTGCAAGTACAATAACGCAGCAGCTTGCAAAGAATATATTCTTAAGTCAGGAAGTTACATGGCAGAGAAAGGTAAAAGAAATATTTGTGGCATGGGATCTGGAAAAGAAATATACAAAGGATCAGATTCTTGAATTCTACTTAAACAACATATATTTCAGTAATGGATATTATGGAGTAGGTGCAGCAGCGAGAGGCTATTTTGACAAAGAGGTAAGTGAGCTGACAGTTGCTGAACAGGTATTTATAGCGGCAATCCCTAACAATCCGACAAGATACAATCCACTGACTAATTATGATAACACAGTTGGGAGAAGAGACCTCATACTTGGAAAGCTGTATGAAAATGATATGATTAATTCCATGAACTATTACACTGCGCTTGATACGCAGGTGGTTCTGGCACAGCAGCCCGAGGTTTCAAAGAACAATTCTGTCGAGACATATGCAAGGCATTGTGCGACAGAGAGCATGATGCAGGCAAATGGCTTTGTGTTTAGAACGAATTTTAACAATGATGATGATTACGAACAATATAAAGAAATATATGAAAACAGCTATACACTGTTTCAGCAGAAACTGCTTTCCGGAGGATACAAGGTATACACAAGTATCAACATGGATGTACAGCAGATGCTTCAGGATGCTGTTGATGATAATCTTAAAGGATATACCGCAGAAAAAGACGGAGTGTATGAAATGCAGGCAGCAGCTACCTGTATTGACAATTCAACAGGAAATGTAGTGGCTATTGTCGGTTCAAGAACTCAGGATTTAGATGGATATACTCTTAACAGGGCATATCAGAGCTACAGACAGCCCGGAAGCTCTATCAAGCCTGTGATAGATTATGTTCCGTATCTTGAAAAGGGCAATACACCTGACACCATAGTTCAGGATGAATACATTCAGGATGGTCCGAAGAATGCAGATGGAACATATATGGGAAGCATTACATTAAGAACAGCGGTAAGTCTTTCACGAAACACAGTTGCATGGAATGTACTTAAAGAACTTACACCTAAGGTTGGCAGTTCATATCTTCTCAATCAGGGATTTCATAAAGTATGGATGGATAAAGAATACAATGCGATTGCCATAGGCGGCTTCACATATGGTGTGTCAACAGAGGAGATGGCAGGTGCGTATGCAACAATAGCTAATGAGGGCGAGTACAGAAGAGTTACATGTGTATCCCAGATAAAGGATACAAGAGGAAGAATAGTATATGATTCATCTGGCAGGGGGCAGAAGATATATGATGCTGAATCGTGCAGGATGATGACAGATATGCTTGAAACTGCTGTGAATGAAGGAACAGGACGCGGGGCAGCACCAGATAATGCAATTGTTGCCGGAAAGACTGGAACAACGAACTCTAATTATGATTCATGGTTCTGTGGATACAGTGCTTATTATACAGTGGCTGTATGGCAGGGATATGATTATCCTGCATCAATCCCACAGAGTCATACAAAGGATATATTCAGGCAATTTATGCAGGATTCACATAAGACTCTGGCAAAGAAGGATTTCCCTAAGTACAGACAGAAGTCAGACAATAAGGAGACAGAAACTGAATCTGTAAGTGAAACACAGACAGAAACGCAGTCAGTCAGTGAGACGCAGTCAGTAACACAGACGCAGAAGGGCAGTCAGATCCAGTCGTCAAGTCAGATGGAAACAGGCACGGCAAGGGATAATGATGCAACTGCAGGCACCAGACAGGATAGTACGGCAGGAGGAAGTGAAAGCCGGGCAGATACAGATAAGCCGGCAGAGACTAAAGGGGATATCTCAGGTTATTAATTGCAGATATATCGTAGATGTAAATAAAATAATACTTGCAGAAAAGTGGATTGTATGATAAATTTTAGTGGGGTAAACTTATAGAAATATAAGGGCACAAAACTAGAAGTCTAAGGCTAATGCTATGATGGTTCGGTTGCATTTAGGAAATGTTTCTTAAATGCAGCCTTTTTTTGTTTTAGCAGAGACTTGAAAATAATTGTTGATAGTGTCAAATGGCACACGAAATTAATGCATAGCAGGGAAAACCTACTAAAGTTGCTAAATATGATGAAATGGTAGGTTAATTGCAAGAAAATTCCGAGGAGAATTAATGAGAATAAAGAAAAAGACCTACTAAGTTGATGATATGTGTCCGAATAGTGGGCTTTTTTGCTAACTAAAACTGTTTGATGCTGTAGATATATAAGAAAAAGACCTACTAAAAGTGTGAACCGTGTTTATTTAGTAGGCGTTTGAGTTGGAAAGAAGAATTACAAAGCAACTGACAATATGGAAAAGACCTACTAAAAGTGTGAATGGTGTTTGTTTAGTAGGTCTTCAAGTTAGGAAGAAGCATTATAAAGCAACTAATAGCTTGAAAAAAAACTACTAAATTGTTAAATATGATGAAATAGTAGGTAATGAAGAGGGGCAATGACTATGAAACGTAGATTTACTAAAACATTTATAACAGCAATCATGATAATGGTAGGCATGACAGCGTGTGGACAAAAGAAAAATGTCACAACAGATGATGTATCAGAAAAAGAGATGGCGAACATACAGGAGACTGCAGCACAGGAAGTGACAGCACAGGAAATTATAACACAGGAGATTACAACCGAAAAAGAACCGGAAGATGACGAATATGTACTTGTTAAGAAATATATACCGGACATATATGTCGAATTGATGTATGCAACAGACAATAACTTTACAGGTGTCAGAATATATGATTTCACAGACGCATACCTTCGATACGGAACAGTTAAGAAGCTTGCAAATGTGCAGAAAGAACTGAAAGAACAGGGATACAGCTTAAAGATTTGGGATGCATACAGACCGTTTGAGGCACAGCAGAAATTATGGGAAGTATATCCGGACCCTAACTATGTGGCAAATCCGGCTAACGGAATGAAAAAGCATAATCTTGGAGGAACAGTGGATATTACAATGGTTGCTGCTGATGGAACTGTTATATCAATGCCGACAGAATTTGATGATTTCTCTCTAAAAGCAGATAGAGATTATTCTGATATAGAAGATGAAGAGGCTGTGAAAAATGTGATGATTCTACAGAATGCTATGGAAAATAACGGATTTACAGGCTATCAGGGAGAATGGTGGGACTATTCAGATACGGTGGAATATGAAGCGGTTGATTTCGAACCATGATGAGACATGATATGAAAAAGTGCATTATGGTAAAGCAAATGATGGTAAAGTCTATTATAGAAAGATTAGGGGAGTAACACATGTCATTACAATTAATTCTGGGAAGCTCAGGTGCGGGTAAATCGCACTATCTGTATACGCATATAATTGAAGAATCAATGAAGAATCCTGACAGGAATTATATAGTTGTTGTGCCGGAGCAGTACACTATGGCAATTCAGAAAAGACTGGTGTCCATGCACCCAAGAAAGGGAATCCTTAATATAGATGTTGTGAGTTTTGAAAGACTTGCATATAAAGTATTTGAGGAAGTAGGCGAGGACAATCTTGAAGTTCTTGATGACACAGGAAAGAATCTGATTATTAAAAGAGTTTTGGAGCAGAACAAGGACAGATTAAAATATTTTGGAAGTAATCTGTCTAATACAGGATTTGTGTCAGAGATGAAGTCTGTTATATCGGAAATGCTTCAGTATGATATTAAGCCGGTTGTTATGCAGGGCGCGGCAGGTGCAGCATACAGTGATTCAGAGGGAAGTGCAGCACTTCAGTACAAGCTTGATGATATCGTACTTGTATACAATGCGTTTGCCGAATACATAGACAAAAACTATATAACTAAAGAAGAAATACTGGATAAATTATGCAGTAAGGTTACAGAGTCAGAGAGAATAAAGAATTGCGAGATAGCATTTGACGGATTCACAGGATTTACGCCGGTTCAGTATAATTTACTGACAATTCTTTTATCAATGTGTCCGAAGATATATGTTTCTCTGACAATCGATGCATCAGAGCGTGAAAATTCAGTAAAAGGCAGGGAAGAACTCTTTTTCATGAGTAAGGATTGTGTATCAAAGCTTTATAAGATATGCGATGAAGGACATGTAAAGATTCTTGAACCTGTATATATTGCAGACAGGGAGATTCCGGGAAAGAATATAACTGTGAATTTCAATTCAAGGTTTAAGAATTCAAAAGAACTGGGATTTCTTGAACAGAACCTGTTCAGAAACAGAGCACAGAAGTTTGGTAAAGAGACTGACAATATCGTTATATATGAGGGAGCTGTTGCCAGGGAAGAATTAACATTTGCAGCAGGAGAAATAATAAGACTAACAAGACTGTGTGGATACAGATATAACGAGATTGCGATAGTTACTGCGGACATGGATGGCTACGGCAAACTGGCGGCTAATATATTAAAGCAGAACGATATACCATATTTCTTAGATTACAAGCGCCATGTGACGGACAATCCATTTATTGCGGCAATTAACGGTGCACTTGGAATAATAGAGAATAATTACAGCTATGACAGCATATTAGGATTCCTAAGAACCGGAATGAGCGGAATGGAGCGCGAAGATATTGATCTGTTAGACAATTACTGTGTTGCGGTTGGAATCAGAGGCAGGGGAAAGTGGCATGAACCGTGGATAAGAAAGTTCAGGGGAACAGTCAATAATACTGACCTTGAGAAGCTTAATTCACTAAGAACAATGATAACGGATATGTTGGATCCATTGGAAGAAGTGCTTAAGTCAAAGGAATCTAATGTTGCAGATATGGTAAAGGCTCTTTACGAATTCCTTGTGCGTGAAGATATGGAGCAGAAGGTAAGTGTGCTTAATGACAGCGAGTACACTGGTGATGAATATGCGCAGTTATATAAGAAAGTTATAGAAGTACTAGATAAAATGTATGCCCTTCTTGGAAGCGAGAAGGTTGGTATTAAAGAATTTAACAAGATACTTGCGTCAGGATTTCAGGAGATTAAGATAGGACTTATTCCGCAGACCAACGACTGCGTTGTTATCGGAGATATAGAAAGAACCCGTCTTGACAATATCAAGGTCATGTTCTTTGTCGGAATCAATGACGGCAATGTACCTAAGAAGGCTGATTCAAGAAGCGTTCTGTCAGAAAGCGACAGGGAGTATCTTGAGGATAAGGGAATAGTTATGTCAGCTTCCGTGAGGGAGAAAGCATTTACACAGAGATTCTATCTGTATCTTATTATGACAAAGAGTGCGGAGAAGCTTTACATGTCATATGCGGTAAAAAACAGCGAGGGTGCGGCGCTGATGCCTTCATATATTATAAGAAGCATGAGAAAAATGTTTCCGCAGTGCCTTAAGTTATCTTACAAAGACACGGCACAGCAGAATTCATATGTGACAATACCGCGGGCGGCTAACAGCTATGAACAGACTGAAACTGCTGCAAATGTAGATGAGGATATTATTGATTCACTTACAGGCGGAAGGCTTGTCGGAAGCGTAACTTCTTTTGAGAACTTTGCAGAGTGTCCATTGAGATATTACCTGAGGTATGGAGTTGATTTAAAGGAAAGGGAAGAATTCACATTTTCACCAGTAAACTTCGGCGTCGTATTGCATGCGGTTATCCGTGAGGTGTGCGACGAAATCAAGAAAAACGGTGAGTCGTACTATCTGATATCAGAGGAGAAGCGCCGCGAGATGGTAAAAAGAAGTGTTTCTGCAATTACAGATATATACCAGAACAGTATCCTTAAGGATTCAAGCCGTAATTCATTCATGATTAAGCGAATGGAAGACCTTGCAGACCGTACTATATGGGCAATGGGTGAGCAGTTAAAATGTGGTGATTTCGTGCCATTTGTATTCGAACATAAGTTTAATATGGAAGTCGGAGACGGGGACAGAAAGCAGCTTATGAGCGGAACAATTGACCGCGTGGACATATGTGAGAATGACACAGATGTGTATGTCAGGATTATTGATTATAAGACTGGAAAGAAGGATTTCAACATAGTAAAGACCTACTACGGAATTGATATCCAGCTTATGGTCTACATGGAAGCGGCGATGAAGCTTGTGGCAAAGATGCGTCCGGGTAAAAATGTGATTCCTGCCGGAGTGTTCTACTACAACATAAGTGACCCGATTGTATCTGCGACAACAGAGAGTGCAGAAGAGATAGAGGATAAGATTAAGGGTGAACTGCGTCTTAAAGGAATGGTTAATTCGGATAAGGATATTGTCGAGAAGATGGACAATACAGAAGGAACATCGCTTAACATCCCTGTAAGCAGAAAAGCTGATGGCGGATTTGACTCACGAAGAAGCAAGGTGATGAATACAGAGCAGTTTAACATGCTTGGAAGATTCGTTGATGTAAGAGCGGTTGATACCGCGGATAGAATTGCAGGCGGTGATATAAGGAGAAGTCCTTATAAAGACGGACAGTTTTCAAGCTGTGACAGATGTCCTTATGGGGCAGTGTGTGGATTTTCAGTGGATTTGCCAGGCTGCAATTATAGAAAATTAAAGAAATTCGATGATGAAGTATTATGGAATAATATAAAGGAAGGGGTTGATGAGAATGGAAAGAAAATGGACACCGGCGCAGAAGAGCGCGATTGATACAAGAGACTGTAATGTGCTGGTTTCGGCGGCTGCCGGTTCAGGAAAGACTGCTGTTCTGGTAGAGCGAATCATTTCCATGATTACAGACCCTGACAAGAATATAGATATAGACAGGCTGGTTGTTGTTACATTTACAAAGGCGGCAGCATCCCAGATGAAAGACAAGATAAGAAAAGCACTTGATTCAATGCTTGACGAGAATCCGGGGGATGTGAACCTTTTAAGACAGATAACACTGCTTAACAACGCACAGATAACAACGATAGACAGTTTCTGTCTATGGATAATCAGAAATCATTTTCCAGAGGTTAATCTGGACCCGGGGTTCAGGATAATGGACGAGGGTGAGAAGAAACTTATTGAAAATGATGTGTTGGAAGATGTGCTTGAGGAATTCTATGCCGAAGCAGATGAAGAATTCTTTAATCTTGTTGATGCATTTGGCATGGGACGGGACGATTCAGGGCTTGTGAGCATTATAGATAAAATATACCGTTTTTCAAGAAGCAATCCGTGGATTGATGAGTGGTTTGACGAGTGCATGTTAGTTTATGATGATGAGACTTACGATAATCCTGCAATTAAGGAGCTGTATGATTCAATTAAAAATGCACTTCTTGATTACCGTGATAAATACAACCGATTAGTAGATATCTGTTCTGAGCCGGCAGGACCTGCAGCATATACAAGTGCTTTGCAGTCTGACCTGCTTGGAATTAATGAGATGATTAATTCACAGGATTTTGGAGAGCTTGGCAGAAGGATAAGAATATTTTCATTTGAAGCCCTGTCAAGAAAGAAGGATGCAGGAGCAGACCCGGATATTAAGGAATATGTCAAGGGGCAGCGAAAGTTGTTTAAGGATTACATAGGACGGCTTAATGATAAGATATTCTTGAAAGATGATGAGGGAATATTTGCAGACATGCAGGGGGCAGGCATCCAGATACGGACTTTACTTAAAGTGGCAAAGGTGTATGCCAAGCGTGTTTCAGAGGTGAAGCGGGAGAAGGGCATAATTGATTTTAATGACATGGAACATCTTGCACTTTCAATACTTGTAAAGAAAGAAGACGGAAAGCTTGTGTACACAGAGACTGCCGACAAGCTTGCGAACAGATTTGAAGAGATACTGATAGACGAGTATCAGGATTCCAACCAGCTGCAGGAGGTTATCCTTAATGCGGTGTCAAAGACGAGACTGTCAGGTGTGAATAATAATATATACATGGTTGGAGATGTAAAGCAGAGCATATACAAGTTCCGTCTCGCATGCCCGGAGCTTTTCATAGAGAAGTACGATACATATGGCGAGACTGGTGATAATGTAAGAATTGAATTACAGAAGAATTTCCGAAGCCGTGAGAATGTGCTTGAATGTGCCAATGATGTATTCAGTCATATTATGAATAAGAATTTTTCGGGAATCGGGTATGACGAATCTGTAAGGCTTAATGCGGGATTTCCATATCCTGAATACAGTGACAGTAATTACGGTGATGAAGTCAACAAGAGTACAGATGTAATTCTTATATCTTCAGAGAATGAAGAAGAGGCTACAACAAGAGAACTTGAGGCTGACAGGCTTGCAAAGCTGATTGAGGGAATAGTTTCTTCTGGTGTAAATGTGTATGATGCAGATGAAAATGTATACAGACCGGCAGAATACAGGGATATAGTAATTCTTACAAGGTCAGTGACAGGCTGGGCAGATACATTTGCAGATGCCCTTATGGATAGGGGGATACCGGCATATACTGACTCGTCAACAGGATATTTCAGCGTGCGTGAGATACAGGTAATCTTAAGCATGCTTACAATAGTAGATAATCCAGTTCAGGAGATAAGCCTTGCGGCGGCAATGATGTCTTACTTTGGAGGATTTACGGCAGCAGAGCTTGGAATGGTGAGAAAGCTTGGCAGAGAGTATGTGGATACGAATGTGCATAATAATCTGTATGAACATTTGAAAGCAGTTGCAGTGCTTGGTGAAGCTGGGAAGGTGCAGGAGCCGGATGTTAAGCAGTTGTCCGGTAAATGTGCATTATTTCTTGCAAAGCTTACAGAATATCGTGACAAGAGCAGCGTTGAGTCATTATATGATCTGTGCTGGGAGATAATATATGATTCAGGCTACTACGATTATGTGGGAACGATGCCTGCCGGAGCACAGAGGCAGGCTAACTTAAATGTTCTGCTGGAAAGAGCAGCGGGATACGGCAAATCAAGTTATTCAGGTCTGTTTAATTTCTTAAGATATATTGAAAGACTTAAGAAGTTTGACGAAGATTTTGCAGAGGGGGCTGCCAGCCTTGACAATGAGAATCTTGTAATAATTATGAGTATTCATAAGAGCAAAGGTCTGGAATTTCCGATTGTAATACTTGCTGGAGCGCATAAGAGCATTAACTTTATGGATGCAACAGCGCCGGTGCTTGTAGACCAGAACTTAGGAATTGCAGTTGATTATGTTGACCTTGAAAGAAGAACGAAGACACCTACCATAATAAAAGGTGCCATGGCAAGAAGAATTGTAAGGGAGTCGATATCAGAAGAAGAGAGACTTCTCTATGTTGCAATGACAAGAGCAAGAGAAAAACTCATAATCACTGGAGTTGTAAAAGATGCAGACAAGACACTTGAGAAATACAGGGGAAGTGCAAAGCAGCTTGAAGCAGATGGAATGTTGTCTTACGCAGACAGTGAGAATATAAAGAACTATCTTGATATGATAATGCCGGTGTGCCTTATGGATTCAGATAAATTGAAAGGCAGCTTTAAAGTTATGGTTGATGCCGGAGAGGATTCCTTGGCTGATGCGGATGAATCCGGGGGGCTGGCTGGTGTAGCGAATGTTGTTGGAATCGGTGAACTGGCTGATGAAATTAAGGAAGCTGTGTCTTATCCTTTATTAGATGAGCTTCCGGAATATGTTCCTGATGATAATGCAGCCGGCAGGATGAAGCTGACGGTTTCGCAGCTTAAGGCTATGCAGGCGGATGATGATTCAGAGGAAAATGCTTACATGGATGAATCTGTGAAGGCAGCACTTAAAAAGGAAGAATGTGATGAGACAAACAGCATAATTCCAAAGTTCATAAGCGGTGAGGAAGTGCAGCTTGCTGCTAATGAGCGTGGTAGCACATATCACAGGGTTATGGAATGTCTTGACTATTCAGTGAGTGTGAACCTTGATGGAGTTAAAGCAGATATTAACAGAATGTTAGAAACAGGCAAGATGAATGAATTACAGGTGAAAAGTGTCAATCCGTGGGATATATATACATTTGTACAATCAGATACAGGCAGGAGAGTTGCAAATGCGGTGAACTGTGGCAGTGTCAGAAGAGAACAGCCTTTTGTATTTGAGTACGAAGGACAGCTTATACAGGGTATAATTGACTTGTATTTTGAAGAGGACGGAGAACTTGTGATTGTTGATTATAAGACCGACAGGGTTATGAAGGGAAAAGCGGGTGAAAAAGAGCTTGTTAAAAGATACGCAATCCAGCTTGATTACTATGCAAAAGCGCTGGCACAGCTTACCGGAAAAACTGTAAAAGAAAAAATTATATATTCATTTGCATTAGAAAAAGAAATAATGTGCTAAAATGACAAAATTATTCTTTAATATGTAAAATGTGGTTGAAAACATTGTGCAATAATGTTAATATGAATTTGATTTGTGAATAAAACATATCAAATCTGCACAAAAATGTGTATATAGGAAAAGGAGAGGAAAAATGAAAAAGCAAGTAAAAAAGTTTATGAGTGCATTACTTGCATGTGTAATGGTGGCAGTGTCAGTTATAGCATTTGACATGAATCCAGTACATGCAGCTTCTGGCGCAATAACAGAAGCATCAGGCTGGCTTGAGACAGCATATGTTAAGTGGACACCTGTAACAGGAGCTACAGGTTACAATGTATATGTTAAGTCTGCAAGTGCCTCAGATTCAGCTTATGTCCAGTTGGACGATGAGCTTATCAGAAAGTATCCATCTTACATGAGAGCGGATGCTGTAGGATTAAAAGCAGGCGATTATGTTATGAAGATTGTTCCGCTGAACAATGGCAAGGAGAATACATCAGCTGCTATCGTTTCAGATAAGCTTACTGTAAATGCACATGACAGAAGCGGATTTACATTTTCAAGTAATTCACCGGTAAAGAATGGCGTTGGTGCATATAACAACGATGGTACATTAAAGTCTAATGCATCTGTTCTTTATGTTACAGAAGCTAATAAGAATACAGTTAAGATGAAGATTGGTAACACAGAATATACAGGTGTAGCAGCTATTACACAGGCAATTAAGGCTAAGAGTAACTGCCAGCCAGTTGCTATCCGTATTATAGGTCAGGTTACATTAAGCGGACTTGCCTGCAAAGATGTATCATCAGCATATGCAATTGGTGTTAAGGGAGCAGCTAACGTAACATTTGAGGGTATTGGTGATGATGCTACTTTATATGGAGCAGGTGTGGCTGTATTCCAGTCAACAGGCATAGAAGTAAGAAACCTTGGTCTTATGAACTGGGGCGGTGGAAAAGACGGAGATGGTATATCTCTTAAGCAGTCACTTGGTGTATGGGTACATAACAACGATGTGTTCTATGGTAATGCTGGTTCAGATGGTGACCAGGCTAAGGGCGATGGCTCTATGGATTTAAAGGATAATTCTCAGTATGTGACAGTATCTTACAATCATTTCTGGGATTCAGGAAAGATGTCACTTTGTGGCATGAAGTCAGAGTCAGGTGAGAACTGGATTACATATCACCATAACTGGTTTGACCATTCTGATTCAAGACATCCTCGTATCAGAACAATGTCAGTTCATGTATATAATAACTACTATGATGGTAATTCTAAATATGGTGTAGGCGCTGCAAAGGATAGTGAGGCATTCGTAGAGGCTAACTATTTCAGAAACTGTAATTATCCAATGCTCAGTTCAATGCAGGGAAGTGATGTTCTTGCAGGCGGAATATTCTCAAGCGAGAATGGTGGTGTCATCAAGGCATACAACAACTATATGGAAGGTCAGAAGTCTGTTATATATGCTAATTCGGATGCTGGTACAACAACTGCAAGTGCAACTGATTTCGATGCATATCTTGCAACATCAAGAAGTGAAACAGTACCTTCAACTTATAAGGCAAAGCAGGGTGGAAAGACATATTCTAATTTTGATACTAAGGTTGATTTAGGTGTTGATACTGCTGATATTGATGCACCTGCAGATGTTCCTTCAATTGTAACTAAGTATGCAGGACGTATTATGGGCGGAGATTTCAAGTGGACATTTGATAACAGTGTTGATGATACAAGCTATTCACTCAATAGGCCATTAAAGGATAAGCTTAATGCATACAAGACATCTCTTGTATCAGTAGGTGGTGGAAGCATATCTGGCACTTCACATACACATACATATGGTGAGTGGACAGTTGTTAAGGCTGCAACAGAGACAGAAACAGGTCTTAAGAGCCGCACATGTACAGGATGTGGTTATAATGAAACAGCAGTTATTCCAGCTATTGGAAAAGATACACCTGTTACACCTGACACACCGGTATCAGGAGATGCAAAGGTACATAACTTTACAGAATCAGGAACAACAAGTGACTTCTATAGTATTACAGGAAGTATAGCAACAAATAAAGGTACAGCAACATACAACGGTCTTACACTTACAAAATGCCTTAAGATGGAGTCATCAACAAGCATTAAGTTCACAGCACCATCCGCTGGAAAGCTTACACTTGTATTTGGCGGAACAACAGCAGCTTCTGGCAAGGGCGTAAAAGTTAATGGAACAAGCAAAAAAGTTGGTTCTGATGGTACATTAACAGTAGATGTTGCTAAGGGTGCTGTAACTGTAACAAAGGGAGATGCAATCAATCTTTTCTATATGATATATACACCATCTGGAACATCAGAGACAACACATACACATAAGTATGAGTCAAAGATAACAAAGCAGGCAACATGTACAGAGGCAGGAGTGCTTACATATACATGTACATCTACAACAGGAACATGTGACAAGAAGACATACACAGAAACAATCCCAGCAAAGGGACACAGCTTCAGTACAGAGTGGACAGTAGATGTTGAAGCAACAGAGACAACACCAGGAAGCAAGAGCCACCATTGTACAGTATGTGATGCGAAGACAGATGTTACAGAGATACCTGCAACAGGAGTTGTTGAAAAGAAGAATGGTCTTAGTAAGGCAGAAGATGGAAATTACTACTATTATGCAGATGATGTGGTAGATACAAGCTTTACAGGATTTGCAGACTGTGACAATGAAAGAATGTATGTAAAGAATGGTAAAGTTGACACAACATATACAAGTGTAGAACAGGATGGAGCAGACTGGGTATATGTAGAAAATGGAAAGATAAGATATGACTATACCGGAATCAGACAGAACAAATATGGCTGGTGGAGAATCGAGAATGGAAAAGTTAATCTTAGCTATACAGGATTAGCAGACAATGAGAACGGAAGATTCTATATCCAGAACGGTAAAGTAAAGTTTGATTATACAAATTTAATCCAGGATGGAGCAGACTGGGTATATGTAAAGAATGGTCATGTGCAAAGCAATTACACAGGGTTTGCGACAAATGAAAACGGAAGATTTTATCTCGAAAATGGAAAGGTAAATTTCGGATATACAAATGTAATTCAGGATGGCTCAGACTGGGTATATGTAAAAGGTGGTTATATAAGATATGACTATACAGGAATCAGACAGAATGCAAATGGCTGGTGGAGAATAGAGAACGGAAAAGTTAACTTTAAATACAATGGCGTTGCAAGCAATGAAAATGGAATGTTTTATCTTGAAAATGGTTTGGTAAAATTTAATTATACTGGAACATATATTCAGAATGGAATAAAGTATAATATTGTTAACGGTGTTGTAAAAGGAAAAGAAAATGTGTTAACAGTGATGAGAATGCCATATTCTGTATTAACTAATAGTATAAAAATGGTAATATGATATATCATGTTGCGATTATCGTATAAGCACAAAAAATATCCATATGTTTAAAATTGAATAAGAAATTAAAATAAGCAATAGTCAGTTTGCGATGGCTATTGCTTATTTTTTATGTATAAAAAGTTGACGAAAATAGTCGATAATGTTAAAATGACGAATGGTAAATTGTAACATAAGATTAATTGTGAAATTATAATCTGATATTTGAAAGAAAGAGAGTATTATAATGAAAGTTGTTTTATTGGCCGGAGGCTTCGGAACAAGAATAAGTGAGGAAAGCCAGTTTAAACCAAAGCCAATGATAGAGATAGGAGGAAAGCCAATTCTCTGGCATATTATGAAGGAATATGCTTATTATGGCTTTGATGAGTTTATTATATGTGCAGGATATAAGCAGTATGTAATTAAAGAATGGTTTGCGGATTATTTTCTTCATAACAGTGATATTACATTTGACTTCACAAAAGGTTCTAACGATATGATTATTCACGAGCAGCATTGTGAGCCATGGAAGGTTACTGTAGTTGATACAGGTCTTAATACAATGACTGGAGGACGAATCAAGCGTATCCAGAAATATGTAGGGGACGAGCCATTCCTTATGACATATGGAGACGGTGTCTGTGATGTAGACATGAACAAGCTTGTTGAGTTCCATAAGGAGCATGGCAAGATTGCTACTCTTACAGCCGTAATGCTTGAACAGCAGAAGGGTGTACTTGATATCGGAGGAGACAACGCTGTTAAGTCATTCAGAGAGAAGAGCCATACAGACGGTGCACCTATCAATGCAGGTTATATGGTGCTTAATCCTGAAATATTTGACTATATTGATGGTGATGACACTGTATTTGAGAGAGAACCACTAGAAAAACTTGCAAAGGAAGGTCAGTTAATGTCCTATATGCATAAGGGCTTTTGGCAGTGCATGGATACCAAGAGAGAGATGGATATGCTCGAGAAGTATCTTGCAACTGGAACAGCTCCTTGGAAGAAATGGGACTAAGCCGGGAGGATTAAGATGGATTTAAGTTTTTATAAAGGAAAGAAGGTTCTTGTTACAGGACATACAGGATTCAAAGGCTCATGGCTTTGCAGAATCCTTTTTAAAGCAGGAGCAGAAGTGACAGGTTATTCACTTGTTCCACCTACTGAGCCTAACCTTTTTTCAATGATAGATGTAGAGGATAAGATGAATTCTGTAATAGGTGATATAAGAGATCTTGAGCATCTTAAGAAGGTGTTTGAAGAGACACAGCCTGAGATAGTGCTTCATCTTGCAGCACAGCCTATCGTAAGGGAATCATACAAAGACCCTGTATATACTTATGAAACTAATGTTATGGGAACAGTTAATATCTGTGAATGTGTAAGACTTAACCCGTGTGTAAAATCATTTTTAAATGTAACAACAGACAAGGTTTACCATAATAATGAGTGGGCATGGGGATACAGAGAGAATGAGCCTCTTGACGGATATGACCCATACTCTAACAGCAAATCATGTTCAGAGCTTGTAACACACAGCTATATCAATTCATTTTTCAATGATATGGAGGTTGCAGTTTCAACAGCAAGAGCCGGTAATGTTATAGGCGGAGGAGATTTCGCCAATGACAGAATCGTTCCTGACTGTGTAAGAGCTGCAGTTAAGAAGGAAGATATAATTGTGCGTAATCCACATTCAACAAGACCATACCAGCATGTACTTGAGCCGCTTGCAGCTTATCTTATGATTGCAAAGGAGCAGTACAGTGATAAGAAGTATGCAGGCTTCTATAATGTAGGACCAGATGAGAGCGACTGCATTACAACAGGGACACTTGTTAATACATTCTGTAACAAGTGGGGAGAAGGTCTTTCATGGATTAACCAATATGACGGAGGACCTCATGAAGCTAACTTCTTGAAACTGGACTGCTCAAAGTTAAAGACAACATTTGGCTGGAAGCCCAGATGGAACTTTGATACAGCAATAGAAAAGAGCGTTGAATGGTCAAAGGTATATGCAGCAGGCGGAGATGTTGTTGCATGTATGGATAAAGAGATAGAAGAGTTCTTTGCATAACAGGCAGGGAAGGAATTAATAAAGTAAGAAAGAGAATAAGATATGTTTGATAATAAGAATGAATTAGAAGCAAGACAGGAGATTCTTGGTATTGTAGATGAGTACTGCAAGAAGTACCATAACCAGAAACAGTATAAGGAAGGCGACAGAATATCATATGCCAGCAGAGTATATGACAGCAAGGAAATGATGAATCTTGTTGATTCAGCACTTGAATTCTGGCTTACAGCAGGCCGTTATACAGATGAATTTGAGAAGAAGCTTGGAGAATATCTCGGAGTAAAGTATGTATCAGTAGTAAACTCTGGTTCATCTGCCAACCTCAATGCATTTATGGCACTTACATCACCACTTCTCGGAGACAGAAGAATCAGGAGAGGTGATGAGATTATCACAGTAGCAGCAGGTTTCCCTACAACAATAACACCGGCTATCCAGTATGGTGCAGTACCTGTATTTGTTGATGTTACTATTCCACAGTACAACATTGATGTTACAAAGCTTGAGGATGCGCTTTCAGACAAGACAAAGGCTGTAATGATTGCACATACACTTGGTAATCCATTTGACCTTTCTGCAGTAAAGGCATTCTGTGACAAGCATAACCTCTGGCTTGTAGAAGATAACTGTGATGCACTTGGTTCTAAGTACACAATCAATGGAGAAGAGAAGTTCACAGGAACTATCGGAGATATCGGAACAAGCAGTTTCTATCCACCACACCATATGACAATGGGTGAAGGAGGCGCAGTATATACAAACAATGCACTTCTTAATAAGTGTATCCGTTCATTCAGAGACTGGGGACGTGACTGTGTATGCCCATCAGGAAAGGACAATCTCTGCGGACACAGATTTGACAAGCAGTATGGAGAACTTCCATTAGGATATGACCACAAGTATGTATATTCACATTTTGGATATAATCTTAAAGCAACAGATATGCAGGCAGCGGTAGGCTGTGCACAGCTTGAGAAGTTCCCATCATTTGTTGAGAGAAGAAGACATAACTTTGACAGATTAAGAGCAGCACTTGCAGATATAGAGGATAAGGTAATTCTTCCTGTACCATGTGAGAACTCAAGACCAAGCTGGTTCGGATTCCTTATAACAGTAAAGGAAGGAATTGACAGAAAGGCAGTAGTTGAGTATGTAGAGAGCCATGGAGTACAGACAAGAAATCTTTTTGCGGGAAATCTTATAAAACACCCATGCTTTGATGAGATGAGAGCAACAGGAGAAGGCTACAGAGTAGTAGGCGGACTTGATACAACAGACAGAATTATGAGAGATACATTCTGGGTAGGAGTATATCCAGGAATGACAGACGAGATGATTGATTATATGGCTAAGACTATTAAGGAAGCTGTTAGATAATATTATATTTAATAAAGAACTGAGTGAGTATAATGATAGAATCAAAAAAGGAAATGAAACAGTGGATTGAACTTGAAAGAAAGGTATGGATAAAAAGAAATTATCCATCAGGAGTAAAGAAAAAGGTCTTTCGGAAAGAACTTTTATTTCAATCAGTATTAAGACATGCAGAATATTATTCAAATGTTAAAGGTGCATCTAAAATTATAGGCATTTACTGGAAAATATTATTTAAGATAATGAGTTCAAGACATAATGTCATGATACCACTAAATGTATTTGGAAAGGGGCTGTTAATTGCTCATTTGCAGAATATAGTGGTTTCATCAAATTCTACTGTTGGACGAAATTGCTGTTTATTTCATGGAACAACTATTGGAATATCATTAGGAAAAGATGATAATGGAAAGTGTCCAGTGATTGGTGATGGTGTAACAATATGCGCAGGAGCAGGTGTTTTTGTTGATATACAAATTGCAGATGATGTAATGATAGCTTCTAATGCTGTTGTAGTTAAAAATATTGAAACTTGTGGAGCTGTTGTAGGTGGAGTGCCAGCAAAGATTATTGGAATGAATTCAGGCTGGAATATGAACCAATTTGTTAAAGGCATAGAAGAGGAATAAGGAGACTACCAATGAATATTGTTTATTATAGTAGCGATTTATTTTCGGAGATGTGTGGAGTTGCTATACAATCTTTATGTGAAAACAATAAGGATGCCGATGATATAAATATATATGTAGTTGAAGATAACATATCGGATGAAAATAAAAAAAGATTAAATAATATTGTACAACATTTTTCAAGAAAGATTTTTTTTATAAAGAAACCAGAACAGAAAGATTTGTATCCAGAAGTAAAGTATGATTTGGGACATACATATGCAAGAATGGCTTTGGCAGAGATATTACCTTCAAATGTTGACAGGGTATTAAGCCTGGATAGTGACACACTTGTATTGGATTCTATACAGGAAATGTACAACACAGCTTTTGAAAAAGATCAGATTGTTGCAGGTGTATATGATTGTGTAGGCACGGCAATACAAAAAAGAGTTTTACAGGCGTCAGATTCGATGAAATATTGCAATGCGGGTGTATTATTGATTGATTTGAAAAAATGGAGAGAAAAAAACATAGGTCAGAAACTTGTAGATAAAATATTACAGGGTATAGAGAATAATGAAACAATGTTTTTTTTAGAACAGGATATATTGAATATAGTTTTAGATGGACATATTAAGTTGTTAGAACCACAATATAATATGCTTACATCTATATACATATTTGGTTATGATGAAATTATAAAAATGAAAAAGCCAGTCGAATATTATACCAAAAATCAAATTATAAGGGCAAAGAAAAAGCCGGCAATAATTCATGCAACTACATGTTTTTATGTGAGGAAACGTATGTGGATAGAGAAGAGTGACAGTCCATATGCTGTTTTATATGCACAATATCGAAAAGAAACAGAGTGGAATCACATGGAATTTTGTAAAGACACAAGAGGCTTGAAAAAGAAATTATATGGTGGAATATGGCATATAATGCCTAGAAAGGCGGCTGTATGTATAGCTGCTTTTATGATTAATTGTGTAAGACCAACATATGCTAAAATTACTGTAAAAATGAATTTGCCTACAATAGCCAAACAATCATAAGGAAAGAGATAAGATAGTTAAAATGAAAAATCAGCCAGTATTAACAATTGCAATTCCAATATATAATGGAGAAAGAACAATTAAGAATATGTTGGACATTTTGATGCCACAATGTAATGAAAAAATAGAGGTTTTAGTGTCTGATAATTGTTCAACAGATAGCACTCCTAATATTATAAAAGAATATCAGAATAAATGGGGAAATATAAGTTATTGGTGCAATGAAACAAATTTAAAAACTGATAGAAATTGTATAAAATGTCTTCAAAAAGCTAAGGGAAAGTATACCTGGCTAATGTCAGATGATGATATTATAATGGAGAATGCAGTTGATAAAATTCTTAAATTTATTGAAAACGGTGATGATATGGGATTAATATATGTTACTACAAGAGATTTTAGGAATAAATATATTGATTCTGAATCATGTCAAAAGCATGAACCTGAAGCAATGAATGATATCTGTACAAAAGATAAAAAATTATTTATGAAATATGCAGGTTATTATTGGGGTTTTTTAGCTTCGTTTATATGTAATACGGATAATTTTAAAAAAATAGAAAATCCAGAACAGTATGCGGATACATATTGGCTGCAATCATATATACATGCATTGTGCGCCAAAGGGGAAGATACTAAACTGGGGATTGTAAAAGGTCCATGTGTTGGCGCTGGTATATATGTTAATACGCCTAATTTTGATTCTGCTTTAATTAATGGAGTTTATTATAAAAAAATGATTGATTTTATGATAAATGAGATTGGTTTTGACAAGAAACAATTGAATCAAATGTATAAAAATCGAACATGCCATCTTTTTATTCATGATATTCTTAAGGAAAAAGCTTCTGGAATACATAAAATGAATTATAAAACCATGTATTTATGCACCCGAAAATATGTGAAAGCATGGGTGATGGTGTATCCATGTATGTTTGTTCCTAGCTTTATTTGTTCAAAATTGATGAAAAAATATAGAAAAAGACTTAGAATAAAAGATGATATAAGAATTAACAGACCAGAATAGGTAATTAATGATATGATTTGTTTTTAAAAGGAGCTAGTTAATGATAAATGAAAATAATAAAAGGCTGATAAATATAATGCTCATTATATGCGTAATCCCGTTTTTAGTTCCAAGAGGGATTATGGAAACTGGTGGTAATCTTTTAAATAGCATATTATATTATTTTAGATTATTTGTTATATTTTTTCTATTAATATGTTGCATCTTATATAAGATAAGATTTTGCATGATTACATGGTTATCCATTTTGTTTTACTTTTTGAATATAGTGATATGTATAATTAGACACACTGACACTTCTGCAGATATTTCGAATTTTATTTATGTGTTTGGTATGGTTTTGATTATGGAGTTTGCTCTATATAATGATATATCATGTTTTATAAAGAATATGGCAATAATTATTGGAATAATAATTGTTGCTAATTTTATCACGATTGTCATGCACCCAGGTGGATTATATACAGACAGTAGAGGATGGAAGGCAAATTGGGTAATGGGTTATTATAATTCACATATTTTCACATATTTACCATGGCTGGCATTCTCATATATGTATATATATAAACTAAGAGGCAAATTGTCTATCATTGGAATTGGTCTGCTTGTATTTATAATATGTGGAATTTATATGGCTGGTTCGAAAACATCTTTAGTGGCATTAGGTATTGCTTTTATTATAATGTTTTTTTCATTAAAAGCTTTTAAACTTAATCTGCCAAATGTATTTGTATTTTTTATTATTTCTTTTGTTATTAGTTACTTGATAATATTTATGAATTTTCAGGAGAATTTTTCGGCTATATTATATAAATATTTAAATAGAGATTCATCTTTTACAGGAAGAACTATAATATGGGCTTTGGCGCTCAAATCAATATCGTGTCATCCTATATTAGGTAATGGAAATGTTAGTTACAATTTAACAACCTGGACTACTACACAGGCACATAATACATACCTGAATATAATGGTTCAACAGGGATTATTGGGACTTCTGTTATTTGGAATTATTGTTTTTATTGTTAGTCATAAATTAAAGCAATATAAAGAACATCCGTATACAAAGGTATTAACCATAATACTTGTTGCGTATTTTGTTGATTTTATAACAGAAATGTATCAGATGCCGCATTTATTATTTTGTGTGATATTTTTGGCATACAATATTGATAAAATTGTTGATTTAATGCCAGTTAAATATGATAAAAATTCTAAAACAATTAAAAAGAAAATAAAAATCAAAATGTAGAAGGTAAATAAAATGAAAGTATATTGCTGCTTTAGCTTGTATAATTTATATATTGCGGTTGCAAAAGCAATGGTACAAAATGAGAAAATTGATTTGGTGATAGGTTCTCAGATGCCAGATTACAAAAATAAGATTGAAACCATAAAGTCATTGGATTTTATAAATGATATATATGTGTTTGATAGTGTAGACTACAAAAATATTAAATATAAAAATACATTTGATAAGATGGTAAATCGAAAAAATTACGAAAATAAATATATTAACACTAAATTAAAAATAGATTGGACTAAGTATAAGGATAATATTTTTCTGTTTAATGATTTTGAAATTTTAGGCTGGTATTTTGTAAATAATCAAATCAGATATCATTTAATTGAGGACGGATTGAATTTCTTTAAATACTTTAATAAATATTATCAAGTGAATAAAGTGGATTATGATATAAATAGTTTAAAAGTCAGATTGAAAAATAAATTGAATATAGGACACAGAGCTTTTGGAACAAATCAATATGTAATTGATATTGAGGTAAATGATAAAAATGGTCTGGCAATTGATAGGGAAAATATAATAGAAAAACCACGAAAAGAAATTAATGACAAACTGACATTACAGCAAAAGAAACTAATATATGGTATATTCTGTAAACAAAAAATAATAAATAATAATTGTAATAAAACACTTTTGCTGTGTACCCAGCCATTATCAGAAGATGGACAGCTACAAAATCTGGAACAGCAAATGCAAATATATGAAGATATAATAAAAGAGTATACTGGAATGGGGTACACCATAACAATAAAGCCTCATCCTAGGGATAAAGCAGATTATAGTAATTTATGTGAGAAATATAACTGCTTATACATAGATAAGTACATACCTACAGAGGTTTTAAATTATGATGACAGTGTATTTTATGATTTAGCTTTATCAATTACTACGACGGCTATAGAAACATTGGAATTTGTTAGAGAAAGAAAATATCTTGGTTTTGAATTTCTTGGAAGGTATAAATGATGTTAGAAAAAACAAAAAAAATATATAATAAAATGTCTATTGCTTCCAAGGCAGCATTGTGGTTTACGATATGTGGATTTGTGCAAAAGGGCATTAGTTTTATAACAGTTCCAATTTTTACCAGATTACTCACAACTGAGCAATATGGAGTAGTAAGTATTTTTTACTCATGGGAAAGTATTTTTATTATTTTTTGTACACTAAATTTGTTTAGTGGTGTATTTAATAATGGAATGATTAAATATGAAAATGACAGAGATGGATTCTTATCTTCAATGCAAGGTCTTGTAAGTACGCTTACATTGTGTATGTTATTATTGTATTTGCTATTTTTTAAAAAATTATCATTATGGATTGAAATCAGAAGAGTTCTGATTATAGTGATGTTTATGGAGATTTTAGCAAATTCAGCTTTTTCGTTTTGGTCTGCTAAACAGAGATTTGAGTTTAAATACAGGAATATGGTTATTTTAACTTTGGTTGTTTCTGTTTTAAGCCCTTTAGTAGCGGCAGTTTCTGTTATAAATACTCCAAATAAATTTGGTGCTGATGTTAGAATAATTAGCTCTGCTTGTATTGTAATTGTTTTTTATGGAATTATATATATAATTAACTATATAAAAGGTAAAAATTTTTTTTCAAAAAAGTATTGGATATATGCATTAAAATTTAATATACCATTAGTTCCACATTATTTGTCTACTTTGATTTTGTCTCAGTCAGACAGAATTATGATTAGTAAAATGATAGGAATGGCTGAGGCAGGTATATACGGGTTATCGCATAATTTAGCTATGATATTAAATATATTGACAACATCAATTAATAACGCGTTCGCACCTTGGATATATCAAAGATTAAAAGAAGAGAAATATAGAGATATTTCATCTGTGTGTAATAAGCTTTTTTTGTTTGTTGCAGTAGCATTGGCTTTTATGATGGCATTTTCACCGGAGGTAATTAGTATTTTAGCACCTAGTGAATACTATGATGCTGTATATGTTATTCCTCCGTTAGCAATAAGTTTATATTTTATGTTTATGTACCAGATATTTGCTAATGTAGAATTTTATTTTGAAAAAAATAAATTTATAATGTTGGCATCTATTTTTAGCGCAGGTTTTAATGTTTTTTTAAATTATATTTTTATAAAAGAATTAGGATATATAGCTGCTGGATATACAACATTAGTATGTTATGTTATATTAGGAATATCACATTACATATTTTCTGATAAAGTTGCAAAAAAATGTATTAAGGATAACATACATTTATTTGATATAAAAATAGTAATCGGAATATCATGTATTCTAATGATTTTTGGATTGATTATGTTACTTTTATATAAAAATTTGCTTTTAAGATATGGCTTAATATTAATAATGTGTATGATTTTCTTTATTAAAAGAAAAGATATATATAAATTTATTGTATCAATTAGGAGGTAAAACAATGAAAATAATAGGAGTAATACCGGCACGATATAAAAGCTCAAGATTTCCAGGTAAACCGTTAGCTGATATTTGTGGAAAACCTATGATATGGTGGGTTTATCAGCAGTGTAAAAAGGTGAAGGATTTTTCAGAAGTATATGTTGCAACTGATGATGACAAAATATATGAGGAATGTCAGGCATTAGGAATTCAGGTAATCATGACATCTGATAAACATAAAACTGGTACTGATAGAATTGGTGAAGTAGCAGAAAAGATACCAGCGGATTTGATTGTTAATATACAGGGAGATGAACCATTGTTAGAGCCAGATACTATAAGGGCTGCAATAGAACCATTTTATACAAATCCGGATTTGCAGGTTTCAAATTTAATGACTAAAATAAATGACCCGGTGGATGTTGTGAATTTCACAGTTCCGAAGGTAATAACAAATAAAGAGAATATAGGAATTTATTTAACAAGATCTACAGCACCGTATCCAAAAGGAAGTATTGAATATAACTATTATAAACAGGTTTGTGTATATGGATTCAAGCCTGAGGCATTAAAGTTTTATTGCGAATATGGGAAAAAATATGGAAAGGCTAAAATTGAGAAAATAGAAGATATAGAGATTCTTAGATTTATAGAGAATGGTTATAAAGTACAGTACATAGAAGTTGATTCTGATACTGTAGCAGTAGATACACCGAATGATTTAGAGAGAGTCAGAGAAATTGTTGCGAACAGATTAGACAATGAAAATAAGAGATAATTATGTTAAATGAATTTAAAAGCAAATTAGAAAATGGTGAATTTGTTTATGGTGTTTTTGTGAAAACATCTGATCCTATGTTTAATGAGATTATAGGAATATCTGGTTATGATTATGTGATTTTAGATACAGAACATGGTCCTACAGATATAGAAAATCAACAAAATAATATAAGAGCATGTGAATTAAGGGGAATACTTCCAATTGTCAGAGTTCCATATATAGATGATAATGTCATTGGAAAAGCATTAGATATAGGAGCAATGGGAATACAAATTTCACAGATAAGATGTGCTGAGGATGTCAAAAAAGTTATAAAATATGCTAAATTTTATCCAGAGGGAGAAAGAGGCGTATGCCGTTTTGTCAGAGCAGCAGATTATTCATCTTTAAACAGAAATGCCTTTTTTAAAAAAGAAAATGAAAAAATTATTATAATTCAATTAGAAGGCAAAGAGGCAATTGATAATTTAGATGAAATTTTAGAAGTTGATGGCTATGATATTATATTTATTGGACCATATGATTTATCTCAGTCATTAGGAGTTCCAGGACAGATTAGTCATCCTAAGGTTTTGGCGGCTATGGTAGACATTGTAGAAAAAGCTAAAGCAAAGAATAAAGTGATAGGAACTTTTACAGATGACTATAGTATGGTTGAAAAATGGAAAAGCCTGGGCGTTCAGTATATTAGCTATTCAACAGATTCTGGTATTTTCTCTGATGCATCTAAAAATATTTTGCGGAATTTGAAGTCTGTTGGTATTAAAAGCAGACATGGTAAGGTCCTGGATTGCACATTAAATGAGTACTATGTGGTCAATAAAAGAAAATTTAATGATTCTGTGAATGATAAAATTATATCAAAATTATATGATTCGGGCGTTGATTTTATTGAATATGGTTATTTGGTTGATAATAATAATGAAAATTCTAATTCGCAATTTTTGAGTATCAATTCAATAAATGAAAAGTTTCCTTCAGAAATTAAGCTAAAATTAATAGCTTCTATTAATTATGGACAGTACGATGTAAATAATTTGGAACAATATAGCTTTGGTAACATTAAAAATATTAAATATACATTCAAGAAAAAAGATATTAAAGCTTCGTTACATGAGTGTAAAATGATGAAGGAAAAAGGATATAATGTTATGATGTATCCTTTAGCTATTTCTGAATATTCAGATTCTGAGTTGATATATCTTATGAATATGTGTAATGAATTAGAAGTCTATTCTTTGCATATTGTTGATAGTTTTGGTTCAATGAAAAGCAAAAATGTTATCAAGTATATTAGTATGATGAAACAATATTTAGATGAAAGTATTATAATAGGATTTCATTCTTATAATAATATGCAGTTATCATTTTCGAATGCAACAATTTTATTAGAACAAGTTGACAGGGAAGTTATATTAGATTGCTCGGTTCATGGTATAGGTATAGGAGCTGGTAATTTAAATACAGAAATTATTTTGGAATATCTTAATGAAAATTATCAGGGACAATATAATGATAGAAATATATTGGAAATAAATGATCAATTTATAGAAAATATATATGCTGATAAGCCATGGGGGTATTCTTTACCTAATTATTTAGCAGCTAAGCATCAGTGCAATACGGATTATGCATATTATCTGAGCCAAAAAAATAATCTTACTATTGATGAGATTGATGATATTTTTGATATGTTAGATAATGAAAAGAAAGTTGATTTTGATAAAGAATATATTGAACAATTATATTTATCGTATTTCGAATCAAAAGACAGCATAATAGATGATTTTAACAAGGTTAAAAACATATTTAAAGGCAAAAATGTTATTATGATATGTCCTGGTAAAACATCTGAAACACATTATAATAAATTAGCATCATTAAATCTGGAAGATTATGTGCTTGTATCAATAAATTTTGAATATAAATTGCATCCCGTGGATTATTTATTTGTGGGAAATAGTCGTCGAATGAAAGAGATTAGAAAAGATTTGTATAAAAAAGTTATTGCATCATCAAATGTTCCATCAGGTAATGTATTTGCAAAAATTAATTATTCGTCTTTATTAAATAAGACAGAATATGTAAAAGATAATTCAGGTTTGATGTTTCTTAAGCTTTTATCTATGTGTGATGTTAACAGTGTTAAGATTATAGGAATGGATGGCTATTTACATAAGCACGATGATAATTATATTTCTGATGATTTAATGTTTGTTTTAGAAGAAGATATAGCAGAACAGATTAATCTAGGAGTAAAATTAGAAATAAAAAAATTAAAAAAAGAATTATCTATTGAAATAATATAATGTTTTGCTAAAAAGGGGCTGTCGCTTTAACGATTGAAAATCGTTGAGGTATTG
>ERZ859817.194-NODE-194-length-47706-cov-2.461669_pt1 | contig 47706 bp, 41 predicted proteins | sample MGYA00509986_ERZ859817 | MGnify/ENA primary metagenome ERZ859817 (study PRJEB30046, sample SAMN00715155) | human gut metagenome | study: EMG produced TPA metagenomics assembly of the A metagenome-wide association study of gut microbiota in type 2...
TATCCTTCTTCGTCCCCGTGACCTTGGTGGCAGGGGTTTTATCATGGAGTTGAAAGTGTACGACCCTATGTTTGACGAGTCTGTGGACAAGGTGCTTGATTCCGCCTTGGCGCAGATCGAGAAGAAGCAATACGCCGCCACGCTCCATGCGGCTGGGGTGCGAGACATTCTCAAAATGGCGATCACGTTCGATGGCAAACGTGTGTGGGTGAAGACCACCGAGTAAAATAACACTCCTTATCCTTATTAATCCCGTCATGCGATGATATAATTGTTGTCGCATGCGTGAAGTTACACGGTACCCCCGTCGGGTATCGTGCGGTTTCGTGCGTGCCTTTCCGGACAGTAAGTCCGAAATGTTAAATGAGTAGTGATTTGTAAAGAGACAAAAAGCGAAATGCATGAAAATGTAAAAAAGGAAATAAAATGGAAGATATTGAGAATGAAGGGATGAAAGAAAAAAAGTTGTCTCTTTCTTACGCAGAAAGAGACAACTTTCAGAATGACGGATAAATATCCGTTTTCGGACGTAAAAGTAGCTCAAATTGCTGATAAAGGCAAGGTGAGTGCTTAAATCTTTTGTCAAAATTAAAAAAGACAAACAATAGCGAGCCGTCAAGCGTGACATGCCTTGTCCTATTAACATTTCCAAGGGCTTGAAAAACAGCGGATAGGAGCGTTTATTCTCCTGTTGTCTCTTTCTGCGTAAGAAAGAGACATTTTTTTTCTCCCTACTTCTTTATTCTCAATCACTTCTATTTTTCGATTCATTTTACATTATCGTTTTTTTTACCGTTTGTCTCTTTACATCTCACTACTCATTTAACATTTAGGACTTACTGTCCGGAAAGGCACGCACGAGCTAGCACGATTCCCGACGGAAGAACCGTGTAAAGATCCATACATGCAAACTTCATATTGTTACATGACGTTGAATTAAATGTCTAATTGTTTCGATTTTGTCTATATTCATTAGGTGTAACCCCAACCATTTTCTTGAACCAACACCTGTACGTAGAAGTGACAGGAATGGTGGAATTAAAGTTGTATGTATCTTTCAAGCAATTACAGGAAAGCCGACGAAGCTAGCTTACTTTAAAACAATGGATTTGAATGGAAAAAATTCATAACTATGAATGAAGAAAAACATAGTTATGAATTGAAAATTTCATAGTTATGATTTTTCAGTATCAAAATAGGCAAGTAATTCTTCTATCGTTTGGGTGATATAGGTACCGCCGGAAGTCTCATGGATGATAAAGTGGGTGGTCTTTAAATCGCCAGTCTCAATCCAGATATTCGATTCCACTTCCCGATTCGCCAAAATTCCGTTTCGCTGGAGCGCTTTACGCACCATAGCGTATTTCTGGCCATGTCCAACGAGGCGGATCTGTCGGGAGAATTGATTATCTATACGGAATAATCCGGTATCCTTATCGAAAACAATCCCTTTCCGGGCGAAGAAATTGCTTAAATGACCACTCAATGCCAAATCCTCGGGGGTACCGGTAGAGATACCATTCGCTTTGTCCATTAACCAGATCTTATCCGATATCTGGAGAGCCAGTTCCAAATCGTGAGTGGACATAAATATCGTCTTATTCGTTTTCCGGGTTAGATGATGGAGTAATTGCATAATCTCTACCTTGCTAGGAAAATCAAGGAATGCGGTAGGTTCATCCAAGTAAATAACCGGAGTCTCCTGAGCGAGCGCCTTAGCGATCATCACTTTCTGGCGTTCTCCATCCGATAAGGTATGGACCATGCGGGATGCTAGTTCCTCAATGCGGACAAGGGCGATGGATTCTTCCACGATCCGCTTATCATCCTTGCTCAACTTGCCCCAGAAGCCGGTATACGGGCTACGTCCCATCCCGACCAATTCCCGTACCAACATATTCCGGATCTCACATTTATCGGTCAGCACGACACCGATCGTGGTGCTCAATTCCTTATCGGAATAAGCATCTATATCTTTTCCTAGGACCAATATTTCCCCATCTAATTTAGGTTGGAAAGCCGATAACGTGCGCAATAAAGTAGACTTCCCCACCCCGTTAGCACCCAGCAAACAGGTTAATTCACCACTATAGATCGTAGAGTGTATACCTTTAGCTACCAGCTTTGTACTACTCTTAGAATGGTAACCGATCGAAAGTCCGTTAATATGAATCGTATCTTGTTTCATCTTACTCGTTCAATTCATTCTTTCGTTTTCTAAATAATACCGAGGCCACTACAGGAGCACCTACTAAAGCGGTTACCGAGTTGACAGGTAACGCTCCCTCGAACCCCGGCATACGGGCGATCAAATTACAGATCAACGCCAACGCCGCACCGGCGAATAAGACCGCAGGCATTAAAATCCGATGGTCGGAAGTTTGAAATATGGCCCGGCATAAATGCGGAACGGCTAGCCCCAAGAAGATAATAGGTCCGCAATAAGCCGTGACAATCGCCGTAAGGACCCCGGCCGAGGTGATAACCAACAAACGGGCCCGCTTGATATTAAGTCCCAAATTGCGTGCGTAGCTATCCCCAAGAAGCATCAAGTTCATGGTCTTGATAAGCAGGAACGAGAGAGGGATCAAGACTGTCATAAGAATCACGAACAACGTCATCTGATTACCGGAAACACGGGCGAAACTACCCAATCCCCAAATCACGTATGCACGGATATCCTCCTCGACGCTAAAGAATTTAAGTACACCGATCACGGCGTTTGCCACGTAACCGATCATCACACCGATAATCAACAACGTGACATTTCCTTTTACCTTTTGGGAAACATACACGATCAGCGCCATCACGGATAAGGAACCGATCACGGCCGCTATCGATAAGGCGATCTCCCCCATAAAACCAAGTTTACTCAAGGCAACGCCCCCTAAACTACCGCTTAACAACACCACGAAAGCGACACCCATGCTCGCTCCCGAACTGATACCTAAGACCGAAGGTCCGGCCAATGGATTACGGAAAACGGTTTGCATCTGTAAGCCGCTGATGGATAAGCCTGCTCCCGCTACCAACGCTGTCAATGCCTGTGGTAGTCGGGATTTCCAGATAATATTCTGCCATGTAATAGGCTCATTTCCTGAATTCCAGATAATATGCCAAACCGATTGAAGAGGAATAGAGACTGACCCCAACACCAAATTCAAAAAGATTAGAACAAAAATAGCCGTGACAATCGCCAGCATCCATAGGGTATTTGAATGTCTCATCAGCGTTCCTTATTTAAGTCGAGAATAATAGACCGGCTCATGATCCGGTAATAAATCCGGATGAAAGATATGAAGCAAATCCGCTAGGACGATCTCCGGTTCTGTCGGCATACTCTCATAAAACGGCGTGTTCTTCATATTACAATAGATAATCCCTTTCTCCCGGAACGCACGGAAATCCGCATAACGAGGATCTTGCTCTTTCAATGCCTCATAGCTAAACGTTCCCGGGAAACTATTCACGATACGCCAGAAATCAGCATCGTCCGCTTGGTTATAGACCGTCTCGAAGTCTAATGTAACACCACCGGATCGCTCATCGTCTTTCAAGAAATAATCAGCGCCGGCATCCTTGAAAAGCTGTGCCAAGAAACTCTTTCCTCCTACGGCATACCAGTTTCCACCCCGTAACTCGCCACTAAAAACGATCGGACATTTTTTAACCTTGCCATCCGCCGTAAGTTCCTTTAATTCATTATACCTCTTCTCAATGGCGGCAAAACGCTCATTGCCCTCTTTCTCTACCCCTAACAACAAGCCTATGAACTTGATCCATTCAGCTTGTCCCAATGGCGTAGTCTCCTTATAACCCAAATGGGGAATCAAGGGGATACCCACGTCTTTCAGCGTCTCATAGCCTCCCCGCTTGAATGGCGATACAAGGATCAAATCAGGATTCATACTCATGATAACCTCGTTATCGAAATTTCCCTCTATACCGATCTTTGCGGTTTTACCTTCTTTCAGGCGTTCGTTCATCTCTTTATTGAACAAATGCCGTGTACTGGTAATCCCAACGACCTTATCCAAGGCACCCAATTTAATAAAATTCGATAATTGCAGGGAAGTCATACAGATAACGCTTCGGATAGGAAGCTCTATCATCGTATAATCAACGGGAATCCCCGTGGGTTTCGAACCTCTTTTTACGAACGCATAATGAAACGTGGTGCTTTCCTCGTTTTGAGGATCTTGAATATCAGCCAAGACATATTGATCCGCATAGGTAAGCTTGAATCCTTGGGCGTATAAAGGCTTAACCTGCTCTTGCGAGAATGCGGATTGCTCTACGGAAGCCGTCTTCCCTATTTCTCCTTTTTCACGGATACCTGAAGTACATGATAAAGTCAATACCGATAAAAGCAAGCATCCACCCGCTATAAACTTATTCATAATCCTTGTTTAATTGACAGTTGATCATTGACAGTTACTCTCGTCCTGCTCCACGGGACAGCAACATTTATTTATGAACCGGCAGGTCTTCTGACTTACTTCCATTCTGGACGCCTTCCCGATTACGAAACCAGTGGCCAAGGTATTGTCCGAATGTTTAGAAGTTCACAGCAGCGTGGTCTGTCCGGGATTCTCACCCGGTTCCCTTTTAATCCGCCTCCCGGAAAAAGAGATAAGCGGAGCCTATTACAGCGACAAAAGTAGTAAGAATATTTGTATACATCCGCAATTTTAAGGACTTTTGCGTTTCAAATAAAAACAGATACACATGAATCATCCTATTCACTTCGTCTCATTAGGTCCCGGTGATCCGGAATTAATTACGCTGAAAGGGCTTAAAACATTACAAAAGGCTGATATTATCTATTGTCCTGCTACACAAGGCAAGCATGGAATCATATCTCGGGCGACGGATATATTGAAAGCTATTGAGGTAGACGAATCCTTGATCCATCCGTTTATTTTGCCAATGAGTAAGGAACGGACAGATGCGTTAAACGCTTATAACGAATTGTTTCTGGATGCCCAAGCTGAATATTTGAAAGGAAAACAAATCGTGATCGTCGCCGAGGGAGACGCTGGTTTTTATTCATCTATACAATATGTATACGATAAATTCGAGGAAGCAGGAATCCCGGTCGATCGAATCGCAGGAATTCCGGCATTTATAGCGGCAGGTGCCTTGGCCGGGATACATATCGTAAAACAAGAGGAGCAAATTAACGTAATCCCCGGGACTGCGTCGTTCGATGAACTTTCGGCAAAAATAGAAAATGGAATGATCATCGTCATCATGAAATTACCGGGTTGCCAAGAGGCTATTCATACTTGTATCCGGCAGTATGCGGATAAGGCGGTTTTTCATTATTTCGAGAATGTTGGAACAGGAAAAGAATATTATACTACTGATATCACCACTATACATTCCAAGGATTTCCCCTATTTCTCCCTACTGATTATCCAACCTCGCTAAAAGAAGAAGGCTGCCCGGAGAGTAACCAAACCCGGACAGCCCATCTTATTACGCTACATGCAATATATGCTTAAGCTGATCGATATGGAAACGAAGTGTATCCATATAAGGTTTCACTGAATTATGATACATGATCGCTTTTGCGTGCATATCTTCCAACTCGCTTACTTTACGGTTCGCCTCACGCATTTTACAAGCGTTGTAGCGAATACCCGATACATGTCCTTTGATATCCTCGATCGCTTGGTTTCCCCGGTTGAAGATAGACTCTGCTTCTTCCGGAGCGTATACCGTATAGGCTTGGGCAACGTCATCCAGTAATGCCTGTTGATAAGAGCCGGCTATCGGGAGCAATTGATGGATCGCATGATGACATAAAGAATGAACCTCGTTTTGAAGCTTCTTCAATTCTACTTCCCACTTTGATTCACATACTTCATCCAATTGTTTGACTTCCGCTACGACACGGCCGCTAAACAATTCCACTACCATCTTTTCCCATGCTTCTGCTACCCACGATTTAGTAGCAAATGTAACCTGACTAAATCTTACTGTTGACATAACCTTAAATTTACATATTATATTGCTAATGTTATTAATCTCTTATCTGTTTCAATTTATCACACTCAAATCATTTTATCTTTCTTTTTATCGTTGCGACACCACAAAATTAATCAAATTATCATAGATGGATAATTTTAAAGACTATTTTATAATTCTTTAAGAGTGCGACAAGCAAAACGTATGATTTTTGCAAAGTTCACTTTACAAAAAGTTTAATTTCAAGCCTAACAGCTATCACAAAAAGCAAGATCATCGCCATCTTCGCACAAAAATATCAAAATAACACAATCTTATTATTCCATAAAGGGGGAAAACCTTGTTCCGTATCATTTTGTTATTATAATAAATTAGATTTACTTTGTTCAAACTATATAAACTTACATAAAGCACATGAAATCGGACATTGAGATAGCAAGAGAAACAGACTTGCGTAAAATTAAGGAAGTTGCGACAACGTTAGGTATCCCTCGTGAGGAAGTACAAAATTATGGCAGGTATATTGCCAAGGTTCCTATCCATTTGATCGATAAAAAGCAAATGGACCAGCATAATTTAATTTTAGTGACCGCTATCACTCCCACTAAAGCGGGAATCGGAAAGACTACGGTTTCGATCGGTCTGGCTTTAGGTCTGAATAAAATAGGGAAGAAAGCGGTGGTCGCTTTACGTGAGCCGTCTCTTGGCCCGTGTTTCGGCATGAAAGTGGTGCTGCCGGAGGTGGATATGCCCAAGTGCTTCCTATGGAAAACATCAACTTGCATTTTACAGGGGATTTTCATGCGGTTACTTCCGCCCACAATATGATTACCGCTTTATTGGATAACTATATTTATCAGACTCGCAACACCTGCGAGGGGTTAAAGGAGATCAAATGGAAACGGGTTCTTGACGTAAACGACCGTAGCTTACGTAACATCGTATCGGGTCTAGGCGGCTCGGCGAACGGTGTCCCTACCGAGACCGGATTTGACATCACTCCCGCTTCAGAGATCATGGCGATCCTTTGCTTGGCTACGGATATAGAGGATTTGAAACGACGTGTCGGAAATATTTTATTGGGTTATACAAACGAAGATAAGCCTTTCACGGTAAATGATCTTGGCATAGCCGGAGCTATTACCGTATTGCTAAAAGACGCATTACTGCCGAACCTAGTACAAACAACGGAGAATACTCCCGCATTTGTACATGGAGGTCCTTTCGCTAATATCGCCCATGGATGTAATTCCATATTGGCCACCCAAATGGCTCTTACTTATGGAGATTATGTGATTACGGAGGCTGGTTTCGGCGCTGATCTGGGCGCAGAGAAATTCTTTAATATCAAATGTAGAAAAGCGGGGCTTTCACCGAAACTGACAGTCATCGTAGCGACTGCCCAGAGCTTAAAACTTCATGGTGGCGTTCCTGAAAAAGAAATCAAGGAACCGAATATCGAAGGATTAAAGAACGGATTCGCTAACTTAGATAAACACATTGAGAATATGAAGAGCTTCGGACAGCAAGTAATCGTGACTTTCAACCGTTTCGCTACCGATACGGACGAGGAGATCGCTTTAGTGGCTGAGCATTGCAAGGAAAAAGGGGTTGGATTCGCCATGAATAACGTTTTCTCTGAAGGAGGTGAAGGGGGTACGGAACTTGCCCGCTTAGTGGTTGATACGATCGAAAATCATCCTTCCGCTCCTTTACAATATACATATGATCTGAATGATCCGATCCGTACGAAGGTACAAAAAGTGGCCCAGAAGATATACGGAGCCTCTTCGATTGTTTATACGACTTTGGCCGATAAAAAATTGCGTCAGATCGAAAGCTTGGGTATTTCCCATTATCCGATCTGTATCGCCAAGACTCAATATTCATTCTCTTCCGATCCGAAAGCTTATGGGGTCGCCAAGGATTTCGAACTAAAAGTACGAGATGTAATCATCAATAACGGAGCCGAGATGATCGTTGTCGTCATGGGCGAGATCATGCGTATGCCGGGGCTCCCTAAAGAGCCGCAAGCCCGAAAGATCGATATCGTGGATGGCATGATTGAGGGATTGAGTTAATAGACAGTAAAACAATTTAAATAAAAAAAGGTACGCCTCACACATTCAGTAAGGCGTACCTTTTTTATAACCACTCTCGCCCCGAAACCGGGGGGCGATCAATAAGCTCTGGCGAACAGTACCCGGCAAGCCGACGGTTTACCTGTCACCATACACTTACCCGGAGTCTTATCACCAGCTAAAGGAATACAGCGGATCGTAGCTTTCGTCTCGTTCTTGATCAATTCTTCTGTTTCCGGGGTTCCATCCCAGTGGGCCATGATGAAGACGCCATCCTCGATCTTCTCCTTAAATTCCTCATACGTATCTACGTTTATGATGTTAGCCTCACGGTGATCGTACGCTTTCTTGAAGATATTCGCTTGGATTTCCTCCAACAGATTCTTCACGTATTCCTCAATGCCATCACACGTGATCGTCTCCTTCTCCAAAGTATCACGGCGCATTACTTCGATCGTATTATTCTCCAAATCACGACCACCCATAGCCAAACGCACGGGAACACCTTTTAACTCGTACTCAGCGAACTTCCAGCCCGGCTTCTTGTTATCAGCGTCATCATATTTCACGGAAATGCCTAACGCTTTCAATTTAGCCACGATACCAGCGACCTTCTCGCTGATCTGCGTCAATTGCTCAGCGCTACGGTAGATCGGTACGATCACAACCTGTATCGGAGCCAAATGTGGAGGCAATACCAAACCGTTATCATCAGAGTGAGACATAATCAACGCTCCGATCAAACGTGTGGAAACACCCCAAGAAGTAGCCCAAGCATAGTCGCTCTTACCGTTCTTGTCGATGAAAGTAACGTCGAAAGCCTTACCGAAGTTCTGCCCCAAGAAATGGGAAGTTCCCGCCTGCAAAGCTTTTCCATCCTGCATCATCGCCTCGATCGTATAGGTATCCAAAGCACCGGCGAAACGCTCGCTCTCAGACTTCACGCCCTTTATTACCGGCATTGCCATATAATTCTCTGCGAAGTTCGCATAAACGTCTTGCATCTTCTTAGCTTCTATCTCCGCTTCTTCACGAGTAGCGTGAGCGGTATGGCCTTCCTGCCACAAGAACTCAGCCGTACGAAGGAACAAGCGAGTACGCATCTCCCAGCGCATCACGTTCGCCCATTGGTTGCACAAGATAGGCAGGTCACGGTAAGACTGAATCCAGTTACGGTATGTATTCCATATAATGGTCTCCGAAGTCGGGCGAATGATCAATTCCTCTTCCAGTTTAGCTGCCGGATCTACGACAACCCCCGTACCGTCATGATTTGTCTTCAAACGATAGTGAGTAACCACGGCGCACTCCTTGGCGAACCCTTCTACGTGCTCAGCTTCTTTGCTTAAGAAAGACTTCGGGATCAGCAAGGGGAAATAAGCGTTCACATGACCGGTTTCCTTGAACATATCGTCTAGGATACGTTGCATCTTCTCCCAGATAGCGTATCCGTAAGGCTTGATCACCATACAACCACGCACGGCGGAATTCTCCGCCAAATCTGCCTTAATTACCAAATCTTGGTACCACTGCGAATAGTTTACACTTCTCGGTGTAAGTTCTTTCAGCTCTTTTGCCATTTCTTTATATTTCTAAATTATACTGTTTTCCTTAATCTGAATAAGTAATGGGTTGCAAAGGTAAGAAATAATCGTATATCTTTGTAAAAACTATATATAGATAATATCATGAATATACACAAGATCACACGTTACTTACTTATGTTATGTACATTTACGTTCTTAACTCTCACGGCGAAAGGGCAAGATGGAGAGCCTTTGCGACTGGCCGTGGCAGGGGTATCCCACGGACATCTATGGGAGGTGATAAGCCGTTTGGATAGAGGCGATTTCAAGATTGTAGGAGTCGCCGAGAAAGATGATTACTTACGGGAACATAACGGTCTGCGGGATAAGCTGGATCCTAACCTATTCTATGCGGACCTTGGCGAGATGCTGGATAAGACCCATCCGGAGGCGGTCATCGTATACGAGCCGATCCACGACCATCTTCGTGTGGTAGAGGCTTGCGCACCGAGAGGCATACATGTTATGGTAGAAAAGCCATTGGCCGTCAATAACGAACATGCTACCCGAATGGCATCGCTCGCCCGTGAGAAAAATATCTTGTTGCTTACCAACTACGAGACTACGTGGTATAATACTAACCATGAGGCATTCCGCCTTATCGACAGCGGTGCTATCGGGAAGATCGATCGTATCAACGTATACGACGGGCATCAAGGTCCCTTCGAGATCAACTGCGGAAAAGAGTTCACGGACTGGTTAACTGACCCCGTGCTGAATGGCGGCGGGGCGGTTATCGATTTTGGATGTTACGGAGCCAACTTAGCCACCCGTCTCATGAAAGATGAAAAGCCTCTTAGCGTATACGCCGTACTACGGCAGAATAAACCGAATCTTTATCCCAAGGTAGACGATGACGCGACTATTATCGTGGAATATCCTTCCGCGACCGTCCAGATCATGGGATCATGGTGTTGGCCGATGGGTAGAAAAGATATGCATATCTATGGCGACAAAGGATATATCTACCAAGATACACCTAAGGAAATGCGAATTTATACCAACGGAAAGGAGCGCCAAGAAATAGCACCTTCCTTGAACGCTCCTTATAATGATTCCTTTTATTTCTTGAAAGCCGCTGTCCGTAAAGAGATTGACGTACCTCCCACGGACCTTTCCTCGTTGGAGAATAACCTAATGGTAGTGCGGATATTGGACGCTGCCATTCAAAGCGCAAAATCTAAAGCGGTTATCCAGCTCTTTTGAGAGTTTAAAACACCTCTTTCCAATGTTTTAGATTCGTATCGATGGTATCCAAGACCTCCTTGCTTCGCCCCTCCATCATTAACTTATACATGGTTTGGGCAAAACCAAGCATTTGGGAGAACTCAATCTTGGGAGGCATCGCTAATGCGTTCGGATCGGTCATGATGTTAACCAAGGCCGGTCCGTCAGCGTTAAACACTTTCTGCAAGGTGGGGAATACATCGTCGGGGTTGATCACGTTGTAGCCCGCCATTCCCATTGAAAGGGCTACCCGGGCGAAATCCGGGTTCAACATCGTGGTCTGCCAATCCGGCAGTCCAGCCACCTCCATCTCAAGTTTTACCATTCCTAGGGAACGGTTATTAAACACGATTAATTTAATCGGCAAATGGTATTGCACGATCGTAGCAAGGTCGCCCAACAACATTGAGATACCTCCATCACCACACAACGCAACGACTTGCCTACCGGGGTAAGCCAATGCCGCCCCTATCGCTTGCGGCATGGCGTTCGCCATCGAGCCATGATTGAATGATCCCAACATCTTCCGCATACCCGTAGCTTGCAAATAGCGGGCACCCCATACACAAGTCATACCCGTATCCACGGTAAATATGGCGTCGTCCGAGCTAAGCTCGTCTACGACCGAGATCACGTACTCTGGCTGTATCTTCTCTTCTTTCCCCCGGACAGCGGCGGCAGAACGGAGATTTTCCCGAACTTTCTCATATTTAGCCAACTGTTCCCGCAAGAAACTATCATCTTCTTTCTGGTGAATCAACGGAATCAACTCATCCAAAGTATCCTTCACATCGCCACAAAGCCCCATTTGTATCTTGGCACGACGCCCCAGACGATTCGGATTGATATCCACCTGTACGATCGTGTTGCTCTCTGGCATGAATGCCTCGTATGGAAAATCGGTTCCCAACAACACCAACACCTCTGCCTCGTGCATACTATAATAGCCGGAAGGCATGCCCAATAGACCGGTCATCCCCACCTCGTTCGGATTATCGTATTGGATCTCCATCTTACCCTTGAAAGAATAGGCTACCGGAGCATTCAGTAATTTAGCCAACTGCACCAATTCCGGATGGGCATCTTTCGCCCCTATTCCACAATAAAGTGTCACTTTCTTTGCGTTATTCAACAAATCCGCTAATTCCCGGATTTCCTGTTCGGCGGGACAAACCCGTTGTCGCGTAGGAAAAGAAATGGTAGAGGACAAACCCGCTGTAGCATTCTCTGCCGCCAAGTCACCTGGAAGTCCGATCACCCCGACCCCACGTGATGAGATCGCCGCTTGCATAGCGCCTTGAAGCATCCGGGGAAATTGTTCCGGCGTAGTGGCTACTTGGTTATAATAGCTACAATCATCGAATAATTTGATCGTATTTGTCTCTTGGAAATATTCCGTACCAAACTCCCGGGAAGGGATCGTGGAAGCGATCGCCAAGACCCGTGCTCCGGATCGTTGGGCATCATACAGCCCATTAATTAAATGTACATGCCCGGGGCCACTACTACCTGCGCAACAAGCCAACTCGCCTGTCAACTGGGCCTCCGCCGCAGCGGCATAAGCCCCCGTTTCCTCATGACGGACATGAATCCACCGCAATCTGCCGTTTTTCCGAACAGCCTCGTTCACCTCATTCAGGCTATCGCCTGTCACGGCGTATATACGTCGTACGCCTGCTTTTTCCAGCGTATCCACTAACTGGTCCGCAACTTTCTTCGCCATAGTTTAAACTCTTCTTTTTATTTTATAAGAAAACTATCAAGGGCTGGAGAAAGTTTTTGGAAAGGCTGATTTTTATTTGATGCAATCCGTCAATGTTCGTAAAAAAGCGACAATCGCAGTCTCCTCTTCCTGAGATAAAGCTAAGTTCCCCAGTTCATCCTTATTTACGGTCTCGGGATATTCCGCCGGGGGGAAATCCTCTACATCCCTTACATTATGAAGCTAAATAGACACTTCACGACCCCTTCCGAGGTGATACGGGCGTATTTATCGGCAAAACCTTTTTCCGGGATATGGCATATAGTAAACATATCACCAAATGTACGATTTATTTCTCAAGATATATGAGCGATGGCCTCTATTTATGGAGAGACATCCCCATGTAGATACCGATGCAATAAGGAATTAACCAGATGAACCACACAACAATGCTAAATCTGTTGAAATGCTGCTTGGCTTTTAACGAACCTTTAAAGTAAGTCCAAATCGCCCAGATCGCATGGATTAGCATCAAGCAAATAGCGATAATTCCCGTTACGGTATGCGCCGTATCATGCAGATGGGTCAGCTGGGCGATATGCTCCATCAAGCCCGTTCCAATAGCGTCCGCATAAAGTCCTAATACAAAAAACCAAAGATGCCACGCTTTTAACTGTCCTTGGAAACGCTCGCCCCAGACCCCGATCGTATAGCATATCAAGGCGGATGATATCACACAAATGGCCGTAATCAGTAAATGAATATCAAGTTGATTGAATACCATATTTTTCCTTTTTCAAAAAGAACAGAAGCTTCCTAAAAAAGTTCAGGCTATTGGCAAAGAATTCATACATTCGCGTGTCTAAATAAAAACGACAGGGCAATCCCGTTGAAAAATATGAAACAAAATATACTCGCTCTCTATCTGATCAAGTTATCCAAATGGTTCTCGCTCGTAATGCCTATCATTGTCCTTTTCTATGAGGATCATGGGTTAGGATTGCAAGACGTATTTATTTTGAAGAGTGTCTACTCGGTCGCCGCTGTCGCTTTGGAGATTCCCTCGGGCTACCTAGCGGACGTATGGGGACGTAAGAAATGCTTGATTCTAGGTTGTATACTGTTCTTTGGTGGGTACCTATGTTATTCTTTCACCTCCACTTTCACGGCATTTCTCTTTGCCGAGATCCTGTTGGGAACCGGGCAAACCTTGGTAAACGGAGCGGATTCGGCGCTGCTCTACGATACAACCGTACGATATAAAAAAGAAGAACTTTACTTGCGGTACGAGGGACGTATCACGATGATCGGTAATTTCGCCGAGGCCATCGCCGGGATATTCGGTGGATTGCTGGCCGCTTATTCCTTGCGATTGCCGTTTTACGCCCAAGCGTTTGTCGCCTTTATCGGCATTCCGGCAGCGTTCGCCTTGCAGGAATTCAATACTAAGAGTAAGGTGCAGAACCCGGTTTCCGAGATTCTCCGCATTTTGAAATATTCCTTGGTTACGAACCGTAGGCTATGCTATAACATCATGTTCTCCGGTATCATCGGAGCCGCTACATTAACGATGGCATGGTTCGTGCAGCCCGTATTGATGAAGTTGGAAACCCCGACCTCCTATTACGGTGTTATTTGGACCGTGCTCAATCTGACGGTGGGATTGTCCGCCCTCTATTCTGATCAGGTAGAGCGGTATTTCGGGATGCGTAAATCAAACACGTTTATACTACTTATAATCGTAGGTGGATATATATCGCTCGCTTATAACCTTACTTATTGGGGATTAGCGATCTTGTTCATTTTCTATATAGTCCGGGGCTTCGCCACACCGATTTTGAAAGGTTACATTAATCAAATGACCTTCTCGGAGATGCGGGCTACGGTCTTGTCGATCCGTAACTTTGTGATCCGCTTGATATTCGCTGCCATCGCCCCATTTATAGGTTGGCTAAATGATTTCTATTCTTTACGTGTCGCCCTGTTAGTTTCCGCCGGAATTATTGCCATACCCGGAATTTTATTCTTAGTTTTGCAATTCCGTAAAGCAGATTAAAAATATAATAGCATGAAAAGACAACTTATGACCGGACTGTTTGCCGCTTTGGCTTTCACAGCGGTAGCCCAGTCGAATGAGTGGCGAGACCCCGAGGTCAACGCCGTAAACCGTGCCCCGATGCACGCCAATTTCTTCGCCTACGAGACCGCCGAGGTGGCAGCGAAGGACGCCAAGGAACAATCCCAGAACTTCATGACCTTGAACGGTCCTTGGAAATTCTTTTGGGTAAAGAACGCTGACGCTCGTCCTACCGATTTCTGGCGGACCGATTACAACGACAAAGGATGGAACAATATGCCTGTGCCCGGTGTATGGGAACTGAACGGATATGGAGATCCTCTCTACGTAAACGTTGGTTACGCTTGGCGTGAGCAATTCAAGAACAACCCGCCCGAGGTCCCTACCGTTAATAACCATGTGGGTTCCTACCGTCGTGAGATCATGGTTCCTGCCAGCTGGAACGGAAAAGAGATCATCGCCCATTTCGGCTCCGTTACCTCCAATATGTATTTGTGGGTAAACGGGAAGTACGTAGGCTATAGCGAAGATAGCAAGCTGGAAGCGGAGTTTAACTTAACTCCTTACTTGAAACCCGGACAAAAAAACCTGATCGCTTTCCAAGTATTCCGCTGGTGTGATGGCACTTATCTGGAAGACCAAGATTTCTTCCGTTACAGCGGTGTCGGACGTGATTGTTATTTATACGCCCGTAACCCAAAGCAACAGATCGCCGATATACGTGTGACTCCGGATCTGGACGCTCAATACCAAAATGGCTCGTTGGCTGTCAACCTGACCATGAAGGGTAAAGGTACGGTAGAGCTTGAACTATTGGATGCCCAGAATAAAGCTGTCGCTACCCAATCCTTGAACGCTTCCGGAAAGGTCAGCACGACGATAGAAGTCTCCTCTCCCCACAAATGGACTGCGGAGACTCCTTATCTATATACTTTACGGGCTACTTTAAAAGAGGGAGGCAAAACAATCGAAGTAATCCCTGTAAAAGTAGGCTTCCGTAAGATCGAATTAAAGAACGCCCAGATACTCGTGAATGGGCAACCGGTTCTTTTCAAGGGTGCCGACCGTCACGAGATGGATCCCGATGGCGGTTATGTCGTTTCACGTGAACGCATGATACAGGACATACAGATCATGAAGAAATTCAACTTGAACGCCGTTCGTACCTGCCACTACCCGGATGATAACTTCTGGTACGATCTTTGCGATAAATACGGTATCTATGTCGTAGCCGAGGCCAATGTAGAGTCTCACGGAATGGGATACGGCGAGGAAACGTTAGCCAAGAACCCATCTTATAAGAAAGCGCATCTGGAACGTAACCAACGTAACGTCCAACGTGGTTTCAACCATCCGAGTATAATCTTCTGGTCCTTGGGTAACGAGGCGGGATACGGTCCTAACTTCGAGGCCGCTTACGATTGGATCAAAAACGAGGATCCCAGCCGTGCCGTACAATACGAGCAGGCCGGAAAGACCGGAAAGACAGATATCTTCTGCCCGATGTATTACAACTACGAGGATTGCGCTAAATACTGCGAGGACAACTCCATGCAAAAGCCTTTGATACAATGTGAGTACGCCCATGCCATGGGTAACTCTCAAGGTGGTTTCAAGGAATATTGGGATTTGATCCGTAAATACCCGAAATATCAAGGAGGCTTCATCTGGGACTTCGTGGATCAATCCGTACGCTGGACCGGCAAGAACGGGAAAATGATCTATGCTTATGGCGGCGATTTCAATAAGTTCGACGCTAGCGATAATAACTTCTGCGATAACGGCTTGATCAGCCCGGATCGTGTTCCGAACCCGCATATGTACGAGGTGGGGTATTATTACCAAGATATCTGGACAACCCCCGGCGATCTGTCGAAAGGTGAGATCAAGGTGTACAACGAGAATTTCTTCCGTGACCTTTCCGCTTATTATCTGGAATGGGAAATGCTGAAAGGTGGCAAGGTTGTTCGTAGCGGACGTGTCGATGACCTGAAAGTAGCTCCCCAGCAAACATCAACAATCCGATTGGATCTAGGCGAGACTTGCCAATGCACGGAATGGTTGCTGAATGTATCTTATAAACTGAAGAACCGTGAGGGTTTATTACCCGCCGGACATACCGTAGCCAAGGATCAGCTGACGTTGAATCCATACAAGGCTCCATCTATGGAATTGAAAAACGTGGAGACAACCAATATCGAAACCAAGGCTCCAGTCGTACAAGATAGCGATGCGAATTACCTGATCGTGGAAGGTTGTGGTTTCCGTACCGAGTTCAATCGAGAGAATGGTTATCTGATCAAATACGAGGTAAACGGCCAAGACATGATCAAGGAAGGAGAGGCTTTGACTCCTAACTTCTGGCGCGCGCCGACAGACAATGATTTCGGAGCTGGCCTACAGAAAAAGTACGCCGCATGGAAGAATCCGGAGATGAAGCTGACTTCTCTTAACCAACGGATGGAGAACAAGCAAGTGATCGTAGAGGCCGCTTACGATATGCCGACCGTATCCGCCAAGTTGAACTTGACGTACGTGATCAATAACAAGGGTGCGATCAAGGTTACCCAGAAAATGACAGCAGACAAGAATGCCAAGGTATCCCCCATGTTCCGCTTCGGTATGCAAATGCCGATGCCGAGATCATTCGAGAATATCGAATACTACGGCCGTGGTCCCGTGGAGAATTATATCGACCGCAAGGGTAACGCCGACTTGGCTATTTACCGCCAGACCGTAGATGAGCAATTCTATTCGTATATCCGTCCGCAAGAGAATGGAACGAAATCGGATATCCGCTGGTGGAAAATGCTGAACGAGGCTGGCAACGGTATCGAGGTTGTAGCCTCTGCCCCATTCTCCGCTTCCGCTTTACATTATACGATCGAGTCTTTGGATGACGGTGCCCGGAAGGATCAAAGACACTCTCCCGAAGTAGAGGAAGCTGACTTGACAAACCTTTGTCTCGATAAGGTGCAGATGGGATTGGGCTGTGTAAATAGCTGGGGAACTATCGCACTCCCGGAATATCAAATTCCTTACGGCGACTATGAGTTCACGTTCATTCTTACTCCGGTAAAACATAGCATCGAGATCGAGTAAAACGAATCTTTTATCTAGCGAGAGATATATGAAAGAAGGGGAAAGCAATTGTTGTTTTCCCCTTCTCTCGTTTTCTATCATCACTATTCTTTAACAGCCACTACCACAAAATTCCTAAACCGTTCCAGTCCCTTTATCAGCGAGGAACGTGGACAAGCGATATTCCAACGCATGAAACCTTCGCCTTCTGCTCCATACATCGTTCCGGCATTGAGCCATAGCTTCGCTTTCTCGATCAGCAAGTGCTCCAATTCTTCCGATGATTTACCTAACTTACGGCAATCCATCCATACGAGATAAGTGCCTTCCAACAAGGTTATCGGGAAGTCCGGCAGATATTTCCCGCAAAAATCTTTCATGTATAAGTAATTCTGCCATAAATAATCGATCAGTTGCGACAGCCATTCCTCTCCCTCATTATAGGCCGCTATGGTAGCTATTACACCAAAAGGATTCACATCGCATACCTCGTTGATATTGATTGCCCGGTCTATCTTCCGACGTAGGTTCTCATCGGAACACACGATATTGGCGATCTGTAATCCAGCTATATTGAAAGCCTTGCTAGGTGACAGGCATGTCACGGAATGCCGTAGGAATTCTTCCGAGATAGATGCGAACGGCGTAAAAGTATATTCCGGAAATACGAGTTCGCAATGTATATCATCCGATACGACTGTTAAACCATTACGGATACATATCTCGCCGATATGACTTAATTCCTCACGTGTCCATACCCTTCCAGCGGGATTATGAGGATTACACAACAACATGACCTTTACCCTCGGATCAGCGGCTTTTCTCTCCAAATCCTCATAATCAATCGTGAATGTATCATGGGCATAAGACAAAGGGTTGCGGATAATCTCACATCCGTTATTGCGGATGGATGAGAAAAAACAGTTATAAACCGGAGTCTGCACCAGTACTTTATCACCCGGCTCGGTCAACACTTTGATAACGGCGGAAATAGCCGGAACAACACCGGAGGTATAAATCATCCATTCTTTCCGTATTTGCCATCCATGCCGACGTTCAAACCAACCTGTCACCGCTTCGTAATATGCATCCGGCACTTGGGTATAACCGAAAATACCATGTTCTACACGTTGCCGTAAAGCTTCGATAATAACGGGTGCCGTACGGAAATCCATATCGGCCACCCACATCGGTAGTACATCCGTGCCCACGGCACTATCCCATTTATAAGAGTTCGTACCGGTACGAGGCACTATTTCATCGAAGTTATATCTCATATTCTTTATGCGGAAAAGCAAGTACGTTCATTCCATAGCCTCAGTTGGCAATTACCCGGAGCCTTGATGTTCTCGTCGAGGATTACCTCACCATAACTTTCGGCGGTGATACTTCCCGTACGGGGATTCTTCACGCTACGGATCGAGCTGTTGATAGTCGCCTGCACGGAACTGTATTCAAAGGCTAGATCGCAATCATCTGCCATCGTACAGTTCTCCATCATAAGATCGTGGGCGTAACAAAGCGGCTGCGTACCCGAGATCTTGCAATTTACCAAACGCAGGTTCTTCGAGTGCCACCCCAAGTACTCGCCGTTAATCTCGGAATCGTATACGGTAACATTCTCCGTATTCCAGAAAGCGTCTTTCGAATTGATGACCGCATTACGGATTTCCACGTTCTTACAATACTGGAACGAGTAGTTTCCATTTTGAGCGTAGTTCCGGATTTTAATGTTCTCGCCGTGCATAAATAAATAATCAGCATGATCTATTTGCACATTTATCAATTCCACGTTCCGGCAATGCCAAAGGGTTTCTTGAGCATTGGGTAGTTGTACGTTTTCCAGTCTGATACCGTCCATCTCCCGAAACATCTTTGGGGCTTCCACCCGTGTATCCGTCATCACTAGATTTTGGGAGTACCATAACGCGGCACGTCCACCTTCGGTAAACAGGCTATTCTTGATGGTGAAGCCATCCACGTGCCAAAACGGATATTTACCCTCAAAACGACAGCCTACGGCTATGATATTGCTACACCTTTCAATGCCGACTCCCCGGCATGAATAACGACATTGTCTAATTGTAAATCGTGAGAGGCGAACAAAGGGCGCTCACCACTAAATTCCATATTCTTTATCTGTTGCATAATGGATCTTATTTGAAGTTTTCTACAAAGAACCGTTCAATCTTATCGAAGGGAATGACATTCATCTGATCGTACAAATCCACATGATTCGCTCCGGGTATAATTAGCAATTCCTTGTTATCACCTTTCAGTTTCTTGAAAGCATCCTCGCTGAAGTAACGTGAATGCGCTTTCTCGCCATGAATAATCAATACGGCGCTACGAATCTCGTCACTATACGAGAGTATAGGCATATTGATGAAAGATAAAGCCGAGGTCTTGTTCCATCCGCCATTCGAGTTGAGCGAACGCTTGTGGTAACCACGCTTCGTCTTGTAATAAGCGTAGTAGTCTTTCAAGAATTGGGGCGCATCGTCGGGTAACGTATCGGGTAAGCCTCCCGCAAGGGCATATGAGCCGTACTTTGCGTCAGCGGTACGCTGTTCATTGAGTTGCTTGCGCAATTCATAACGTGCGTCGGTATCCATCGCATCAAAATAGCCATTAGCGTTCACACGGCTCATATCGTACATCGTAGAGGTAACGGTCGCTTTGATACGAGTATCGATAGCCGCCGCATTAAGAGCCATGCCTCCCCATCCGCAGATACCGAGGATACCGATATGTTCCGCATCCACATCATCACGTGTCGAAAGGAAATCGACGGCCGCACAGAAATCTTCCGTATTGATGTCGGGAGAAGCTACATAACGAGGCTCTCCGCCACTCTCGCCTGTATATGACGGATCGAAAGCGATCGTCAGAAATCCACGTTCCGCCAATTCCTGCGCATATAAACCCGAGGATTGTTCCTTCACGGCACCGAACGGACCGCTAATAGCGATAGCAGGCAATTTTCCATCCGCATGCTTGGGTTTGTACATATCGGCGGTAAGCGTAATGCCATAGCGATTACGAAAAGTAACTTTACTATGGCTCACCTTGTCACTCTGTGGGAATACTTTATCCCACTCCTTAGTTAGATTCAAATTCTTGTCCATTGTATGACCGGTATTAAATTGATTGTCTGTAGCGAACAGATTTCCCGTAGCGCAAAAGCATATGGCTATTGCCGTACATAATTCTCTTAATGACTTCTTCATGTCGTTCCTTGTTTATTTTTACGATGGCAAAGATAGAAGCTCAAATAGCATCCCTTTGTAGATAAATTACGGATGTCATGACCTCAATTACAGGTTTTGCGGAATCAGCCAGAAAACCTGTAAATACACATAATCCGTAACAATGGTTATATAATCCGTAATTAGGGTTATAACTATATATGAATTATCCTCTATTTTCGCATACAAAATTATTGATTAAATACGTACGGCTATGGATAAGATACTTAACTTAGATAGTGTAGACCTATATAACAAACTATATGGCCTCGAAACCCTAAATCCGCTTGTCAGTGTCATAGATTTGAATAAAGCGACGAGTAGTGTAGATCTCATCCGCTTCAATTACGGCATCTATGCGCTGTATCTAAAACTAGAGAAAGCCTGCGATATCAAATACGGACGCCAGACATACGATTACCAAGAAGGCACGATCGTTTGCTTCGCCCCCGGGCAAACAGCGGAAACAAACCCGACCACCGATAAAGTCCAAGTAAACGCACATGGTATTCTTTTTCATCCCGATTTACTGCGTGGAACGTCACTCGGAAAGAGTATCAAGAAATATACGTTCTTTTCTTACGAGGTAAACGAGGCGTTACACCTCTCGGAAGAAGAAATATCTATCGTGATGGATTGCCTGAAGATTATCCGTATGGAACTGGAGCATGGCGTGGATAAACATAGTAAAACCTTACTTGTAAACCATATCGAACTGCTACTTAATTATTGTATGCGTTTTTATGAAAGGCAGTTCATCACCCGAGGCAAGACAAACCGGGATGTGCTGACACGTTTCGAAAATCTATTGGATGAGTATTTCGAAAGTGCACTCGCCGAACAGGACGGATTGCCTACGGTGAAATACTTTGCCGACAAGCTTTGTCTCTCATCGAACTATTTCGGTGACATGTTCAAGAAGGAAACCGGCAAATCACCGCAGGAATACATCCAAGAGAAAGTAATCGAGCTAGCCAAAGAACGTATCTCCGACACGGCGGACACAGTCAGCCAAATCGCATATTCCCTCGGTTTCCAATATCCGCAGCACTTCTGTCGGCTATTCAAGAAACGGGTAGGATACACGCCAAGTGAATACCGTGCGCAGATCGGTCTATCAACGAATCTATAGAAGGTGTTCAAGAAGATGTTAGATATTAAGACCGTATATGAATGTAACCGGTGCTTGGGATGCAAGACGCTGCACCCACAAGTAAGCCTCATCAATCTAGAGAGCCCGAACCTAGAGCAAGAGGCCGTAAAGTTCGAGTTCTATGCGATTCTCTTGATAGAAGACTGCCCGGACGGTTGTTATTGTTGCGGACGTAAGTATTACGATTATTCCAACGCTACGATGGTATTCCTTACTCCCGGTGAGATTTTCCGTATGAGCGAGAATAATACGTTACCCGACAAAGGGTACCTTTTAGCGTTCCATCCCGACCTATTGTTCCGCACGTCATTGGACAACCATATTAAGAACTATACCTTCTTCGCTTATAATAAGGAAGAGGCGCTACATCTCTCCCAACGTGAGACAGCCAAAGTTACGTGTTGTCTGGAAAACATCGAGGATGAGCTTCACCATGCCATCGATACACACAGTGGTACCATTCTATCCCGCCACATTGAATTATTATTGGATTATTGTACACGCTATTATGAGCGACAGTTCATTACCCGGGAGAATAAGAACAAGGCTATCTTGGAGAAATTGGAAAGGCTCCTCGACGAGTATATCATTTCCGGCAAATTAGAGAACGGCCAGCTACCCACCATCGAATATTGTACGGCAGAACTGAATCTTTCTGTCGCTTACTTCAACGACCTGTTAAGATTCGAGACCGGCAAAACGCTGGAGGAATATTTTCAGTTCAAACGGTTGAGTGTGGCTAAGACAATGCTACTGAAAAACGGTAATACTCCCGCTCTGGTAGCACGGCAACTAGGTTATCCGAACGTACAGTATTTCAGCCTTATATTTAAGAAGATCACAGGCATCGCCCCCAGTGAATATCCATATGCGCAAAACTAAGAAACGGAAGGAGGCCATCCCCCTTCTGTTTCTTAGAATAACATTATTTTCCTAGCTTCTTTTCCAGCATCTTCATAAAATATCCCCCGACAACCGAACGGGCTTGAAAACCTCGTTGCGTACCATCAGAAGTAAAATGCCAATCGCTTAGAGGAACACGTGAAGTCGTCTCGTTGGCATAGTTCCAGACCGGAATCATCAACGTATTAAAATCCTCCATCGATCCGGTCAAACAAGCGGACCATAAAATCCAGTCGGACTTCGTATAATCCTTCCGGTTATCCAACGGCAAACCGTATTTATTTTGCTTTGTCTTGTAATAAGCCATTTCCATAGCGGCAACCTCTTTTGGGAAGATATTCAAGCCCAGCAAGCGATCCCATACCAAGTTGTATTTCTGGCTCCAAGTACCCGGCTTATCGAAAGTCAAGCGGTAATGATCGCCATCATCTGCCATTTTTACCCACTTAGCGGCCATCTCACGGGCGGCTTCCGTATATTGCCTAGCGATATCCGTCTTGCCTAACATCTCCGCCAATTTCCCGTAGCCGGCAACTCCCATAATTGCCTTGATGGACAAATTCGTGTTATGGGCGAAATGCCCGGCGAAATCATCCGTACAAAGTTGGTTCTTCGGATCAAGGCCTTCCTTCAACAAGTAATTCGCCCATGTAGTCAAAACCTCCCAATGTTGGGCGGCATAATCGGCATTACCATCCACTACCGCTATGGCAGTCGCTAGCATAAGCATATTACCACTTTCTTCCACGGGCATATCGCCACCGTAGGTCTGACCGTTCGCAACCGGATATGTACCCACGTCGTGAGCCGGGAAAGGTTTCTTCCACAGTCCGCTCTCGCTATAATAGAAAATAGGGTTCATCATTCCTTTCAACAAATCCGTATTGTACACTAAGAATAAAGGAGCGGAAGGATACGTTATATCCACCGTTCCGATAGAACCGTTGCTGAAATTTTCTTTAGAGAGGAATAAGAGAGTCCCTTCTTTATCAGTCACCAATTTATGGGCGGCGATCGCCTGCCGGTATGCGATAGCGCATAACTCGGCGTACTTCTTCCCTCCTACGGCGCTCGTCTCGCTCATCAAAGAAGAATCAAAGGAATCGCAACGTCTCATCAGATCCTCGTAAGCAGCCTCCCCTTTCTCGAACGCCTGATGAATATCCACCTTTCCGTCGTGCTTCCAATAAGGCATCCGGTTGTCTTGGAAATACTGGATCGAATATAAATCATCGTAACCGATCATCAAATGTCCGGAGACGGTTTCCTTGGAGACCTTGCCGATCGGGTCCGTATAAGCGAGGACTGTCATTTGCTCACGCATATCCGAAGAGATACTTTGCGATCCAGCCGGTAAATTACCAGTAGTCATGAAAGCTTTCTTCGTAGCATAATACTCGTCGATCGTTGCGGAGACTCCCGGTTTCTTTGGGATAGCCAAATAGAAATATCCCCAGTCAATCCGTACATCATCCCCGATTTTCGCCAGAACCTCTTGATCGATTGTTCCTGTCTTTAGGTAAATTAAATCAGGGGTTTCCGTTTTCTCAAAAGTCACCTCTTGATCGATCGTATTCACGGCCCATTGCGGCGTGGCTTCCATATATAATTGCACGTCGTGATCTTTACCGTCGATGGAGCGGACTTGATAGGTTATATAATTAAACGGAGAAGTCATAGCTTCCAGATCATTCAGCAAGAAGGGAGCCGTGAAAATCAAGTCCAGACTTACACCACCGCACTCAAAGGTGTAGAATGTTTGCGTAGGCATCACGTTCACGGATTTCTGGATCGCTTTCTCATCGAACGTATCTCCTCGTTTCACCTTCCGCATGATTCCCATATCCACATAAGCGCCTCCCCCATTGTTCCGGCAATGAGCGGCCAATACGTTACCCGTAGGTTTCAAGCTCTCCACCACCGCTTCCGGTATCTCTTTCAGCAAATCATAGTCCAGACCGTTCCCTGCCACGGCGATTTGCTTTCCATTTAGATACACCTCGATATTATCATCGTGCGAATATTGGAGGTAAAGAGCATCCTTGCGCACATCCGAGGGCCAGTCAAACGTACGACGTACCCAGATATCGCCTGCGGACCAATGCGTGGAACGATTCGGATTATCTTCCGTTCCGAAAGCGGCTTTTCCCCGCTTCCAACCTTTCGGATCATAAGCCTCGGCGAACCAATCACCGGCAGGCTGAGACATCGTATAATCGGCCTCCCATAGGCCATCCGAGGCCGTACCGATCACCGAGGTCACCTGTATATCGTCCATTCCCATGAAACGGTATGACTTACCATCTACTCGTATACCGCCTAGAAGCGGATAATCACGGCCGGTCCAATGCCGTACCGACTCATCATTCAATTGATCGGCAAACGACCATGCGCTTGTATAGGGATCGATCGTGACCAAAGGAACGGCCGGAGCACGTAAAGAGTTCTCTGCCGCCGCCGTATATACCTCGGAAACTTCCACTTGCGTACAACAAGATAAAGCCGTACAACAAGATAAAGCCAATAAATAGTTTCTCATCTGCTTACTTTACGGTTTTATGAATGGCCTCCAGCACGATCTTCTCCATGATCTTATAGCCTTCCAAGGTCGGATGCACACCATCTTTCGACAGGTTAGCGGGCAATCCGTTTCGCTCATCTTTCATGGCGGAATGATAATCCACGTACGTCAAGCCATTCTTATCCGCATACTCCTTGATCCACTTATTGAGCTGGATAACCTTATCGGCCGGCTTCATACCCGGTCTCCAAGGAAAATCGTATGCCGGCATCACGGAACAAAAAATCACCTTTATATTATTTACTTTCGCCAATTCCGCCATGGAGACCAAGTTACCATACACGTTCTCTAAAGCGATCACGCCGTTATTGTGGGCGATATCATTGATACCCGCCATGATTACCACTGCTTTCGGTTTCAAATTAATAACGTCTTGGCGAAAACGAACTAACATTTCCGAGGTTGTCTGTCCGCTGATCCCACGGTCTACGAAATTATTCTGGATAAAGAAGGTCGAATCCGCCGGCCACCATCCGTCTGTAATGGAGTTCCCCATAAATACCACGTTCGAAGGAACTTTCACGGTCTTGTTAGCCTCCGCGTAACGACCAAACTGAGCCCAATCCCCTTTCTCGGTCTGGGCAAATAACGTAGTGGTAGCCAATAAACAGCCCGCTACCAGTAAAGCTTGTCTCATGTTTTTCATATTACTTGATTATAAAATACAAACCAACGATCTTGTTTTCATCAAACAAAAGTAATCAAAATTGTCCACTCACCCATTCACACAAGAAAATATCTTATATTTGCTGTCATTGAAAAATAAAAACATCCGAATATGCTGAAAAAGATTCTTTCCAACACGATCGTACGGTTGATACTGGCCGTCTTGATCGGACTTCTGGTTGGGCTTGTCGTAAACGAGCCTGTGTTAAAAGCGGTCATGATCATAAAACAAATTACGGGACAGATTATTTTCTTCTTGGTTCCGTTGATCATTCTAGGATTCGTGGCACCATCCATCGCCCGCTTAAAAAGCAACGCATCCAAAGTCTTATTATTCGCTTTTAGTATCGCATACCTGTCATCGGTTGGCGCCGCTACCTTTGGCGCCGTTGTGGGTTACGAGTTAATACCGCATTTGCATATTCAAACCGCCTCGGAAGGTCTAAAAGACATCCCTCCCATGTTGTTTAATCTAGAGATTCCGCCAGTGATGAGCGTTATGTCGGCATTGGTATTGGCCGTGATGCTGGGACTTTCTACCGCATGGGTTAAATCCGAGGAGATGGAGAGGTTGCTGGAAGTATTCCAGAACATGGTACTTAAATTGGTAGAACGGGTCTTGATGCCGGTCCTGCCGCTTTTCATCGCAGCGAATTTCTGCGTTCTTAGTTATGAGGGGGCGATTACGAAGCAGTTGCCTATCTTTTTATCCGTCCTGTTGATTGTCATCATTTGCCATTACATCTGGTTGACCTTACTGTATGTAGTCGCATCGATTTACTCCCGGAAAAATAGCTGGGGCGTATTGAAATACTACGGACCCGCTTATTTGACAGCCTTAGGCACCATGTCGTCCGCCGCCACCTTGGGCACGGCCTTGACCTGCGCCAAGAAAAGCAAGATTTTGCGAGAGGAAGTAATCGACGTGACTGTCCCCCTGTTCGCGAACATCCATCTATGCGGCTCTATCTTGACGGAAGTGTTTTTCGTATTGACCGTCTCACAAATATTATATGGAAGTATGCCGGACTTCACGACGATGCTCGTATTTATCATCTTGCTTGGTTTCTTCGCAATCGGCGCTCCCGGCGTACCGGGCGGTACGGTGCTCGCCTCATTGGGCTTGATCATCGCTATTCTAGGTTTCGACGAGGCAGGAACGGCATTATTGCTTACGATATTCGCTTTGCAAGACAGCTTCGGTACGGCTTGCAACGTGACGGGAGATGGTGCCCTTACCTTAATCACGGATACGTTCGATCAAGGGCAAACGGAAAAGGCTTCCACGGCTTTATAAGAACAAACTTCCATGGTGTCTTTTTGTAGATATGGTTGATTCTTTAAGAGTCAACCATATCTACAAAAAGACATATCACTTCCTTTTCATTCGATACTCTATGGGTGACTCCCCGGTATGCTTCTTGAAATACCGTCCCAGATAGGATTGGCTGGGAAAGTTCAAGTGGTTCGTTATCTCCTGCACGGTCATTTCCGTGGTACGCAACAACACCTTTGTCTCCAATATGATATGCCGGTCTATAATGGTCTTCGCCGACTCGCCCGCCACTTGCCGGGTGATAGTGGAGAGATAACGGGGAGAGATACAAAGCTCGTTCGCATAGAAAGAGACCTCTTTCTGGTCGAGATAATGGGCATGGATGCAATTGATGAACTTATGGAACAACTCCTCCCCACGGTTGCACCCATTTTGCTGGCGGCTCGAAAAGGAGTACCTTGTCTTATCATACATATTAAGGAAGAAGCATTGCAACTGGTTTTTCACGATCATATCACGGTACACGTTATTCCGATCCATGTAAATCAGCCAAAACAGCCGGATGATCACATTTATGGTCTCCTCCTGATCGGCGGGATGCGTATAGCAAGGGCTATCCTTTATGAAGCGGAAAAAGGGCGGATCCAGCCGGAATACGGCCTCGTCGAACAAGACCTTCGAAAAGGATATATATTGTACCTTGAAATCCTCGCTACTCGCATTCAACGTCAGGATCGTATCCGGTATCAATACGATCACCGTGTTGCGCCGGATATCCCATCGGCTCAAATCGACGGATATATTCGCCGTTCCTTTATAGCAAAATAAGATCATGCCATATCCGCTCTTGTAAGGACGATCCAATAACTCCCTCAAATCGGAATCGCCTATTATGAACGACTCTCCTCTCTCTATCTCAAATGGATTCATATGTCTACTATTTTGCCCGCGAATATAAGAGATCATTAGCATATAACGGATCATTCCATCTCAAAATGAACAATCATCGCCTCATTGTGGAAACAATGGTTCGCCGATAAGCGAGTAGCTTTGCATCCGAAAATATAGGTATTAGTTAAGATGAAAAAGCAAAATCGATTGATGAAGACTGCGATCGCCTTATGGTGTATCGTAGCTGTTGGGTGTAAACAAAGCCCTGTAATCCAACAAAGTTCAGGGTATGCGACAATGACCGTATTCACTTCGGAGAAAACTTTATCCAATAATTACTCGGCGAGTATACGAGGAAAACAGGACATCGATATTTATCCGCAAGTATCCGGCTTTATTACAAAGCTCTGCGTAACGGAAGGCGAGAGTGTAAAAAAAGGACAAGTCTTATTTATTATTGATCAAGTTCCTTATCAAGCGGCCTTAAACACCGCCATTGCGAACGTAGAGGCCGCTAAGGCATCTGTAGCGACAGCGCAACTGACCTACGACAGTAAACAAGAATTGTATAAAAACAAAGTAGTTTCCGAGTTCGACCTAAAGACCGCCTACAACACTCTACTCTCGGCAAAAGCCCAATTAGCCCAAGCGGAGGCACAAGAGATAAACGCCCGTAACAACCTTTCTTACACGGAAGTGAAAAGCCCCTCGAACGGCGTCATCGGAACCCTGCCTTATCGTGTAGGCGCATTAGTAAGCGCAAACCTGCCCAAACCGCTCACCACGGTATCGGACAATTCCGAGATGTATGTGTATTTCTCCATGACCGAGAATCAGCTATTGGCCTTGACCCGTCAATACGGCTCGAAAGACAAAGCCTTGGAGAATATGCCCGAGATAGAGCTTCAACTGAACGATAAATCGCTTTATCCCCAAACGGGAAAGATCGAGACGATCAGCGGCATTATCGATCAAAACACCGGAACAGTCAGCTTGCGTGCCGCATTCCCGAACGAGGAGCAATTATTGAATAGCGGGGGCTCCGGGAATGTGATCATTCCGGTTACATACGATAACTGCGTCGTAATTCCCCAAGCCGCCACGTTCGAGATCCAAGACCGGGTATTTGTCTTCAAGGTAGTGGACGGCAAGACGCAATCCGCTCCTGTAGAAGTTACCCGTGTGAACGGAGGACAAGAGTATATCGTAAACGCCGGATTGAATAGCGGCGACGTGATCGTAGCCGAAGGCGTAGGCTTATTGCGTGAAGGAACACCGATTGAAGTAAAACAAAATTAAGAACAATGAAAGTTAGCACATTTATAGAACGCCCCGTACTCTCCGCCGTGATTTCCATCACGATTATGGTTGCGGGTATCATCGGGCTTTTCACCTTGCCCGTAGAACAATATCCGGATATCGCCCCTCCTACCGTTATGGTCAGTACGACTTACTTCGGGGCGAATGCCGAGACCATGCAGAAGAGTGTCGTAGCCCCTTTGGAAGAGGCGATCAACGGCGTGGAAGATATGACCTACATGACCTCCACGGCTACCAACTCCGGTACCGCCACGATCACGATCTATTTCCAACAAGGAACCGATCCGGACATGGCCGCCGTAAACGTACAGAACCGTGTATCGAAAGCGACCGGGCAATTGCCGGCCGAGGTTACCCAAGTAGGTGTCACGACTTCCAAGCGCCAGACCAGTATGTTACAGATCTTCTCGCTCTATAGCCCGGACGGTTCTTATGACGAGAACTTCCTCAGTAATTACATCAGCATCAACCTAAAACCAGAGATACTCCGTATCTCCGGAGTCGGCGAGTTGATGGTTATGGGCGGCGATTACTGTATGCGTATCTGGATGAAGCCCGACGTGATGGCCCAATACAAATTGATTCCCTCGGACGTGACCTCTGTGTTGGCCGAGCAAAATATTGAGTCCGCCACGGGTTCTTTAGGCGAGAACTCGGACGAGACGTATCAGTACACCATGAAATATAGCGGACGCCTGCTTACTCCGGAGGAATTCGGCGATATCGTGATCCGCTCCACCGAGGATGGAGAGGTATTGAAGCTAAAAGAGATAGCGGACATTGAGTTAGGAAAGGAGAGTTATGCCTATATCGGACAAACAAACGGTAAGCCGGGTATCTCCTGTATGGTTTTCCAGACAGCCGGATCGAATGCCACGGAGGTGAATAATAAGATCGACGCTTTTCTTGAGGAAGCCTCGAAAGACTTCCCGAAAGGTATCGAGGTCGTAAAATTGATGAGTACGAATGATTTCTTGTACGCCTCGATCCATGAGGTTGTAAAAACCTTGATAGAGGCCATTATCCTCGTTATCCTTGTGGTATATGTCTTCTTGCAGGATATCCGTTCTACGCTGATTCCGTTGGTAGCGATCGTAGTTTCCTTGATCGGTACGTTCGCCTTTATGACGGTCGCCGGATTTAGCATCAACTTGATCACTTTATTCGCTTTGGTATTGGTGATCGGTACGGTGGTGGACGATGCGATCGTTGTCGTCGAGGCAGTCCAAGCTCGGTTCGACGTTGGATATAAGTCCTCTTATATGGCTAGTATGGACGCGATGAAAGGATTAACATCCGCCATCGTCTCTACTTCATTGGTATTTATGGGCGTGTTTATCCCGGTATCGTTCATGAGCGGTACATCCGGTACATTCTATACGCAGTTCGGTTTGACGATGGCAGCGGCCGTAGGTATCTCTACCGTTAACGCGTTAACGTTAAGCCCGGCGCTTTGCGCTATCTTATTGAAGCCTTACATCAACGAGGACGGCACCCAAAAGAATAACTTCGCCGCACGTTTCCGTAAGGCGTTCAACGCCGCATTCGATTCGGTCATCAAGAAATATAAGCACGGGGTGTTGTTCTTTATCAAGCGGAAATGGCTGGCTTGGTCTTTATTGGCATGCTCCATCGTATTACTTATCGTCTTGATGAACACGACAAAATCCAGCTTGGTACCCGATGAGGATCAAGGTACGGTCTTTGTCAACGTAAGTACGGCCTCCGGAAGCTCCTTGGCTACGACTAACAAGATCATGACGAATATCGAGCAACGGATCAACCAGATTCTACAGCTTCAATCTTATTCCAAGGTTTCCGGTTATGGTTTGCTGGCCGGACAAGGTAGCTCTTTCGGTATGTTCATCTTGAAACTAAAACATTGGGATGAGCGCCCGGACAAGGAATAAATTCAGAGTAAAATAATATAAAAATAAATATAATGTGGATAAAAATGGAGTAAAACGACAAATTTGATTTTAACCCTAAATACTGTTAAATTATGGTCTAAAAGGGGGTGAAATGTTTGGATAATTTTGCGAATATTGGCAAAGCAGCTATAATCCAGTCTTTAGGTATCCAGAAGAATTACACAGAAGAAATTGAAACTACTGTAGATGCCATTGATTATAGTAATACAGCTTGTTCAACATGTAAATACAAAGCTATCATCAATACATTTGATAAAAATAGCAAGCCTTATGCTGATGCCTGTGCTTCCTGTGCAAGTTGTCCACATAAGACATTGATCCAAAAGAACGTGTATAAGAAAATCTACCATAATGAAAAAAACCGTTATGGTTACAGACCTATGCTTAAGGCTAATGCCATTAAGCTGTTTTTGTTGTTGCATTTTTATCACCCTGATAATAACGGAATTGTATATAATCTGGAAGCATGTGATCTTGCGTCTGTTATCGGGTGTAATGTAAGAACTGTATGGAATAATCTTAAGGTTCTTGAAGAATATACATATATCTCATATTCAAAGAATGAATATGGGCTTATTAATGTTATCCTCAATGATTATGAAAATTATTACCTTCCTGCCAATAAAGGTGGGCGAGGTTTTCTTGTCATGTCAAAGGAGCTTCTAACAAAACTTAATTCAACAGATTCCCTGGTATCACTCCGTATCTTTATAAGGGAACTTTTAAGTCTTGATTCTCCTGAATTAAAAGGTGTTGCAAGTGTTGATTACAAGAATATCCGCGATATACGTAATACTCTTCCAGCTTACTGTAAACCTTCGGTTATTAAAGCGAAGCTTACAAAGAACTCAGATATATTCAATGTTACATTTAAAGATGATGTTGTCCGGTTCGAGATTGATAAAGCATATATTCCAAAGAATCAGAAGGCCTATGTACATGAGGAATATGTAGGAATCCTGCAGAATTTTATATGGGAATTTAATCAGAATGTTGCTTATGTTAATTCCGGAGAAAATGTTTCTGGGAAATTCAGTTCATTTTTTAATATTAATACTCCAGTTGCTTCTTATAAACTTATGAAGCTCACTGATATTGAAATTGATGATATTGCAAGTCTTTCCTTACACTATTCTTATGACATTGTGATAAATGCACTGTCTGTTGTTTATAAAGAATATTATATGTACGAAAAGACTGTAAATAACCTTGCGGGTCTTTTGTCGACAATAATTCGGTCTCAATTTAATAATCTTAAAAAGGCTGCTTAAAAAACAGTCTTTTTTCTGTGTCTTTTTTCATTAATATCTGCATAAATTATCTAAAGATCCTTTCTCCCCTTACCTGGTCTTAGTTTCTTAAGTTAAATATATGTCACTTATTTAAAAAATATGATAAAAATTAATATAAAAAGTGGCAATAATGACTAATATATTAATAAATCATGGAAAAAAATCGACGATTAATAACTCAAAAAGAACCAAATAATAATTAAAAAAAACTTCTTCTGAAATAAAAATTCTCATATGAAAACAAAAAAACTTTTTTTTAAAAAAATATATAACTGATTTAAATAAAGATTCAGCATTTATGAAAAACATATACGTCTTAAATTTCCTCAAAATCAATAACCATCTGCCTTTCAAGATTTCTCATTTATCAATATATGTTAACTTGTTAATAATATATATATATATTTATTTATATAAAAAAGACGGATATTAATGCATAAATAGTACTTCATGCATAATATCCGTCAAAAATTTGACTTTGTAATTTGCCCATATTTCAATTTTTATCATATGAAAATATAAATATATATCTAAATCATAAAATGTCCTATATTGTCAAATTATAGGTTTTCAATTAAATCAACAAGTCTATCCTTTAATATTTCAACACGTATTTTTAATTCTGCATCATTTTTTATGATTGATTTATTATTCTTTAGTATATCAAAATTATTTTCTAATAAATTAAGTGACTGTTCCAATTTCGCAATTGAATTAATTCTTTTAAGTTCAGAATCGGAGATTGAAGTCTGACGTTGTTCCTTTTCCTTCTGCTGCTGCTTGAGTTTTTCAACCTGAGCTTCCATTTTTGCTTTTTCTCTTTCAGCTTTTTCTTTTGCTTGCATTGCAAATTTAACCATCTCGTCTTTATCAGGCTGTTTTTCTTTTGAGTTACCATTGCTTTGAAAATCGTTTATCTTTTGTTCTAGCAATTCAATTGTATGTTTCTTATCTTCTATTTCTTTAGTAGCTGAATCAAGCTGCTTTTTATACTGTCTCGCTTCATCTGCTCTTTCTTCAGAAAGTTTCTTAATAGATTGAAATTCAGCATTTTCAATTGTACCGTTTTTCTGAATAATTGAAAGTATTGTCTTCTGAGCGTCTTCATCTAGTTTACCAAATTTATCTGCCTGATTAAGATCAATACCATTGGAATTAAGAAGTTCAGATAATTCTGGAATAAGTTTTTCTGCTGTTGTGTATTTTCTTGCTTGTCGTTCAGATATGTTAAGCTGGCTGGCTATTTCAGCATGAATATTTTTAATTTCACCTTTAAGCTTCTTGGCTTCATAAAGTTCTAATAGTCTGCTTACTTCCCATCGCTTCACTTCCATGCTTGATTCTCTTACATCATGGTTTGCAGAGATAAGCATAATTTCTTCATCAATATCAGATATGTCGGATTTCTCTACTTTACATGGAATTCCTGCAGGAAAATTATCACGATATTCTTTATCAGTCATCTGGCATATAGCATGGTATCTTCGTTCACCTGATATAAGACGATATTGATCTGTTTCTGCATCATATAAAACTGAAAGGTTATGACGGAGACCATTAACAAGAATACTTTCTTTGAGTGCTTCTATTCCGTCTTGTGTATACTGTTCATTCTTAGGATTAGGAATAATCTTATCTTTTGGAATATATTTAAAATTGTATTGTGTCTTAGCCTGGATTTCTCTTAGTTTTTCTCCACCATCATTATTAAGTACACCGGATTTTGTTGATCCAGCACTAAAATTTTTCTTAGCCATATTATTTCTCTCCTTTCAGATATCTTGCAAGCTTGCGGTAATGTGCTGTGTCCATAAGTCCAAGATAGTTTACAAGTTCAACGTAATCAAGGGATGCAGGACACTTTTTATCGTATGATAATAATGGTTCAAATGTTGTATTTGATTCATTAACAGCTATGCAGTTTCTGATAGATATTGGAAGAAATCTATCACCGAACATATTTTCATAACTTTCATACATCTGTCTGAAAAGAGTTGTTCTTCCTGCCACTCTTGTCATAAAGATACCAGCAAATTCAATACTTAAAGCATATTTATCGTTAAGCTCTTCTATAGTATCGAAAAGAGACATAAGACCATCATATGAGAAATTATCGACACAAATAGGAGTAATAATCTTATCACTGGCACACATCGCACATGATGTTAGATATGACTTGAACGGAGAATTATCTATAATTATGTAATCGAACTCGTCCTTAATTAAATTCAAGTTATAGCGTAAATATAATTCAACATTAACCTCTTTCATTTTGTCATATATTTTGTAAATAAGGCTGTTAAGTTCTCGTGATGCTGTAAGTATAGAAATGTTATTATATTCAGTTTTAGTTATATAGTTCATAACTTCATCTTTATTATTCTGTTTCTCACAAAACAGACGTTCGTAATCTATATCTGGATTAGCTTCTGCTTGACCATACATTTAGTTGTATTCATCTGTGGATCAAGGTCAATAAGCAATATTTTGTATTCTGAGATAGCAAGAATCTGTGCTATTGTAATTGCTGATGTAGATTTGCCTACTCCACCCTTTTCGTTAATCAAACTAATTACTTCTGTCATAGTTTTTCCTTTCGCATATTAATATAAGTTTATTATACAACATTTTGATTTCTTTTCAATTGTTTTCGGGAATGTTTTTAAGAAATATTTGAACTGAGTTCATTTTTTGACATAATTATACTTTTTATAAAAAATTGCACTCAGTTCATTAATAATTATAAAAAATAATAATCAGATAGGCATATTATGTATCCTGAAATGTAGGTAACAACTAAGTAACAATTATATAATAATGATTTATCAAATTGAATAATATAATACAAGATACATTTGAACATAAAAGATATTATCAAAATATTATGAACTGAGTGCAATTTACATTAATAACAAAAGGAGAATAATGAATAGTCAATTTATAAAATTTGAACTCAGTTCACAATAATATAAAACATTGATAAATTAATGAAAATCATTACGAAAAATGAACTGAGTGCAAATTATAAAATTAAAGCAACAATCAGAACATGTGTTTTATATGTTTCATGTGAAACATTATAACAATATATAGTGCTTCAGATAATCTGTAACCACAATTCTTTATTACATCTCTTGAGTTATTGTAATTGTGACTGTATAATTAACAAAAATATTGAATAAAAAAAGATTAATGAGGTTATTATGGTATTTAATCATACATACAGAATTGGACTTGAAGATTGCGGAAAAGAAAATGAAGCTACTAACAAAGCAATTCTTACAATTCTTGAGGATATTGCAGGCTTACATTCAGCAACAGTGGGACTTGGACTCAATGAAATTAATAAAACAGGCTGTGCGTGGGTGATTTTGAAATGGCAGGTACAGATTATCAAGCGTCCAGAATATAATGATGAATTAAATGTTTATACATGGTCAACATCTGCAAATAAGCTTTTTGCTGATAGAGATTTTAAAGTGCTTGATAATAATGGTGAGACAATTATTATTGCAACTTCACGATGGATATATATGGATATTAACAAAAGAAGACCAGTCAGAATAACCGCTGAAATTATGGATAGGTATGAATCTGAGCCAGAAAGACGTGTGTTTTCAGAAGAAATTACTAAAAATGAGATTCCCGATACAGAATATAAAGAGATTTCGTATAATATTTTAAGAAGAGATGTCGATTATCTTGGACATATGCATAATATAAGTTATCTTGATGCGGCATATGAGATTATGCCAGAAGAATACTTTAATGGTCCACAATTTAACTATATAAGTATCGATTATTGTAAAGAATTATTGAAAAATGACGAAGTAAAAGCACATTTTTACCGAATTGACAACGGATGTATAATATCATTAAATACGGAAAAGATAAATTCAGTAATTACACTGAAATATTAGCGAAAGACAGTTATATAAAACTGCTGGAATCCAGTATATATTAGTTATATTGGGGATTAGCTGCTTTGAAAGGAGTATTTTTATGAGTTTGATTAATAAAGAAAAGGTTTTAAATGGTGTAGGAAAGGCTGTAGATGTTACTAACAAAGCAGCAGATAAGGCTTCTTCATTTGTCAAAGAAAAGGAAATTGACAAGAAAGCTATGAAAGCTGCGAAAACTGCCGAAAAAGGTATCAAAATAGCAGGAAATAAGATTGGAGAGGTTGCAGGAGAAATCGTGGCAGGTTATAAAAGTAAGGCAGGAGGTACTTCTTCTACAGGCAGCACAGCACCAGATATCATTGTAGATGCCAAAGATATTAAAGAACATGTAAGTGATGAGGAATAGTAATGCAAAGTGATTTTTCACAGGGAAAAGTCTGGAAAAATGTTATTAATCAGGCAATTCCGCTTATGGTCGCTCAGCTTATACAGATTCTGTATAATGTTGTTGACCGGATATATATTGGGCATCTTCCTGTTATTGGAAGCAATGCTTTAACAGGAATAGGGCTGGTTTTTCCTATTACAACACTTGTTGCGGCATTTACAAATCTGTTTTCAACAGGTGGTGTGCCGCTCTTTTCTATGGCAAGGGGAGCAAAAGAAGAAAAGAAAGCGGAACTCATACTAGGACAGGTTGTATCACTGCTTTTTGTTACATCTCTGGCACTTATGGCTTTATGCTATATATTTAAAAGATCAGTTCTCTTCCTGTTCGGAGCAAGTGAAGAAACTTATGTATATGCTGACCAGTATCTTAAAATATATCTTTTAGGAACGATATTTTCAGTGCTTTCAACTGGGCTTAACGGATTTATTAATGCGCAGGGATATCCGAAAAAGGGCATGATGACAGTTATGCTTGGAGCAATAATTAATCTCATACTTGATCCAATATTTATATATGGATTACATATGGGAGTATATGGCGCGGCGATAGCAACGGTAATCAGCCAGGGTGTGTCCTTTGCGTGGGTTTTAAGTTTTTTTATGGGAAAGAAAACATTTTACCATATAAAGAAAGAAAATCTGATTCTTAAAGCAGGGATGGTTGGAAAGATTACATCTCTTGGAATATCAGGGTTTGTTATGCAGGGAACTAACTGCCTTGTACAGATTGTATGTAATAAAATGCTGTTTATGTATGGTGGGGATATGTATGTAGGAATTATGACTGTAATTAATTCAGTCAGGGAGATTCTTTCTGTCCCTGGTAGTACACTTGGTAGTGGAGCGCAACCTGTTCTTGGCTACAATTATGGTGCAAAGCAATACGAAAGAGTCAGAAAAGCAATAAGATTCACGGCTGCGATTGGATTTTTATATATGCTTATTGCATGGCTTGCTGTAATTATATTTCCGAAAGAGATTCTGTCAGTATTCACGACTGATAAGGCTATGATAGTTTCAGGAGAACATGCGTTAAAGCTGTATTTTTTTGGATTCTTTTTTATGTCATTCCAATTCGTGGGACAGTCGACATTTACAGCACTTGGCTGTGCAAAGAGGGCAGTATTTTTCTCAATATTCAGGAAAGTAATTATAGTTGTTCCGCTTACAATTATTCTTCCTATGCTGGGACTTGGAGTTGAAGGAGTGTTTATTGCAGAGCCAGTTTCTAATGCAATAGGAGGTCTGGCAAGCTTTACAACAATGTATTTTACACTTTACAAAAAACTGCCGGAATAGTATTCTAAAGACAATGATAGCAAAGGTGCCATCGCTTCTGTATAGGGAGCGGTGGCATTTTTAAAATCTTGGAAAGAAGGATAATTTATGGATATATTTGACATAATAGGACCTGTGATGGTTGGTCCGTCAAGCTCACATACAGCAGGTGCTGTCAGAATTGGTTATATTGCAGGAAAACTTATGGGAGAGCCAATTGCAAAAGCAGAAATCCTTTTATATGGTTCGTTTCTGGCAACAGGAAAAGGACATGGAACAAGAAAGGCGCTCGTTGCCGGACTTCTTGGAATGAAACCGGATGATATGAGAATTCCGGACAGTTTTGAGATTGCTAAGGAGCATGGCATAGAAGTTGCTTTCGGAGAATCAGCATTAAGAGATGCACATCCGAATACAGCCCAGATTTTCCTGACATCTGTAACTGGTAAGAATCTTGAAGTTGTTGGTGAATCACTTGGAGGATCACGAATTAATATTGCTCAGATTGACGGAATATCTACGAATTTTTCAGGTGATTATCCGACACTTGTTGTGCATAACATGGATCAGCCTGGACATGTTGCAGAAGTTACATCAATGCTTGCACACAAATCAGTTAATATTGCTGCCATGCAGTTGTACAGGGCTGGCAGAGGCGGCAATTCAGTTATGGTGCTTGAGTGTGACCAGGAAGTGCCAGAGGAGGGAATTAACTGGTTAAGACATGCAGAAGGTGTTGTCAAGGTGACTTATCTTGGCTTGGAATAATCATAATGCAGAATTTGATTAGCATAATTATTGGTGAAAAATGGAGGATTTATGGCAGAATATCATTCAATCAGTGACCTTGTGAAATTAAGTATTAATAATAAGCAGGAATTATGGCAGGTTGTTCTTACGGGACAGGCACATGACAAGCTTATGTCTGAAAGAGATGTATTTGCACAGATGAAAAAGATGTATCAGGCTATGAAGAGCGCAGATGAGCAATATGACCAGCAGTTGAGGTCACCAAGTAAAATGGCTGGTGGTGATGGATATAAAATGCGCATTTATAATGAGTCTGGCAGGAATATATGTGGTGATTTTATTGGTGTGGTTATGGAAAAAGCATTAAAGATGGGGGAATCGAATGCATGCATGAAGAGAATTGTAGCAGCTCCTACAGCAGGTTCATGCGGTGTTATTCCAGCTGTATTACTGTCTTATGAAAAATGTTTTGGTGTTACAGAAGATGAATGTGTAAAAGCGTTATTAATTGCGGCAGGAATAGGTGCGGTAATTGCTGAAAATGCATCTATTGCAGGAGCAGCAGGAGGCTGTCAGGCAGAGATTGGTTCTGCAAGTGCAATGGCAGCGGCGGGACTGGCTTATATGCAGGGAGCAGATAGTGAAGGATGTGCAAATGCCCTGGCACTTGCTTTAAAGAGTATGCTGGGGCTGACATGTGATCCGGTTTGCGGATTAGTTGAGGTTCCATGTATAAAGAGAAATGTTTCTGGGGCAGTCAACGCAATTACGGCGGCACAGATGACAATGGCAGGTATAAAGAGCGTAATTCCTGCAGACGAGGTTATAGATTCCATGAGAAGAATCGGTAATGATATGCCGGTATGTCTTAAAGAAACAGGTGAAGGGGGACTGGCAATAACACCAACTGCAAAAGTGTATAAGCAAAAGTTAAATAATATTGACAACTAATGTCACAAAAGTTGACGAAAAACTGACAAAAAATACTGTTTTTTAAAAAAAAATGGCAAAAAATCTGTTGAATGACAAAAATAATATGCTATAATATAGATGATTGTAAAAGAGATTGAATTTGTTTGAATGAATTTGAATGATTTTACAATTAACATTACACACAGATATAAGGATAACTCCATAATTCCTTATATTTGACTATATTTCTATCCCCTCTACTCATCCCCGGTTCCCCCAGAACCGGGGAAGTTTTTTATGCGCGGATAGCGAGGAGAATATAAAAATGCGCTGTAATCATGCTTGCATGAATTGAAACTTTTTTACATGTGGGCATCAGTATATGCTATAATTACACAATATGTTTACATTCAGACAATACCGGCTATGAGTAAATAAATAATCAGAGGATGGAGTTAGTTATGACACGAAAAGAACTTAATGAAATTAAATCACAATATACATTAGAGGATTGTGGAATATTAAGGTTATGCGGATGCTATGTTGATGGTGAGCGAAATAAGATAACACAGTTTAATGAGAATTTTCTTAATCTTCCGGAAGAGGAGAAGCATAAATATTTTGATATATTTAAGAAGACTCTTTCAGGAACACCAGGAAAGAATCTGGTTGATATGAAGTTTAATGTCGATGCGTATGCTGATGAGGGCGCAAGAACATTTTTAATGAACTTAAGAGACAGCGGACTTAAGGATGACAGACTTCTTAACGAATTCTATGACAGGATTATCAATAATTACAGCTATGTTGGTAATTATCTGATTCTTCTAATTAATCAGGTATATGATATTCCTGCGGTTACTACTGATAATATAGAGATGGATGATGCATCTGATGAGGTTTACAGCTACATTTTATGCAGTATATGTCATGTGAATCTTTCTAAGCCGGGGCTTGGGTATGATGAGGAGGACAATAATTTCCACGATAAGAAGCAGAATCATATGGTAGATGTACCGGATGTGGGATTTCTGTTCCCGGCATTTAATAAGAGAAGTGCAGATGAGGATATGACACTTTTCTATACTAAAGATGTCAGTGAGTTTGAGGACGGGCTTATCGACTGCCTGCTTGACTGTGCGGTTCCGCTTCCTGCAAAGCAGCAGAAGGAAACATTTACATCACTTGTTAATGAGGCACTTGGTGAAGAGGCTGACCTTGAGATTGTGAAGAATATTCATGAAAATCTTGAGCAGATTATAGAAGAGAAGAAGCAGGAAAGTCCGGCACCGGTTATGCTTGATAAAACTGAGATGAAGGATCTGTTGGAAAAAAGTGGTGTTAAAGAAGAAAAGCTTGAAAATTTCGAGGAACACTTTGAGATGGCTGCCGGTGAACATGGAAAGCTTGTTGCATCAAATGTTTCATCTGGTAAGAAATTTGAAGTGAAAACGCCGGATGTTGTCATAAAGATTAATTCAGATAAGACAGATATTGTGAGTACACAGGTAATTGATGGAAGACAGTGCCTTGTAATTCAGATTGACGAGAGACTTGAGGTTAATGGGATTTCAGTTAATCCTGATACAGGTGAGGTTATAGACAGAACCGCTGAGGGATATGTAGAAGAATGATAATGGAGGATGAGTCTGTATGACATTGAAGAAGTTGCTGCATAATTTCAATGGGCATCTGCACACGGTTAATTCCCACAGAAGGCTGGTGAGAAAATACTGCTTTAAGCTTGGATTATACAGGCAGGGAATGATGCATGATTTGTCAAAATATTCGCCATCGGAGTTCATACCAGGGGTTAAGTACTATCAGGATGGACACAGAAGCCCTAATAATGCCCAGCGTGAAGATGAAGGTGTTTCAAAGGCATGGCTGCATCATAAGGGTAGGAACAAACATCATTTTGAATACTGGATAGATTACGATGTCGATGGTAACAGCACTATTCTTGCAGGAATGAAAATGCCTGTGAAATATGTTGCTGAGATGTTTTGCGACAGAGTTGCAGCGAGCAGGATATATAATAAAGACAAGTACAAAGATTCAGATCCATTGGATTACTATATTAAGGGGCTTGGGCATTATATTATGCACCCGGAAACAGATGAACTTCTTCACAATCTTTTGAAGATGCTTGCTGATAAAGGGGAAGAGTATACATTTGCATATATAAAAGCAAATGTGCTTAAGAAAAAGAAAACAGGCGAATTATAGCAATTTTTTGGTGAAACTTTAATATTTTGACAAGAAAAAGGTTTTTAAAATTGGTGTAATAGTGTATAATTTAAGGAACAATATGAACAAGAAAATGTTTTGGTGAATAATTTAATAAGAGGAAAGGGAGGTCTTATAATGGGGATAATGCATACTAAGGCCGAAAGAACTGAAAAGGTTAAAGAGATTAAGGCTGAGAACGAGAAGAAGGTAAAAGAGGTCAGGGCAAAGAAGAAAGAGCTTGATGCAGAGGTTAAGAAGAAAGCTAAACAGGTTGCTGCTGACGGAAAGAAGAGAAGAGCAGGTATTACATTCAGACTGGTTATGCTTGCTATTGTACCGGTAATTGTTATGGTACTGGGGCTTATTACAACTACAATATTCAGTCTTAAGTCAGGACTGGAAGAAGAGGCCATGGATGGACTAGAACTGTTAAGTGGGGCAGTACAGAGTTCTTATGAGGATATTAAAGGCAACTATGAATATAAGAACGGTAGATTATTCAAGGGTGGCGAAGAATTGACTATTAAACCGGCTGCACTTGATATATATGTCAAGAACTCCAAGAATGATGTCCAGGTTACACTTACATATGGAACCAAGAGAGTTCTTACAACGCTTACTGATAATAAGGGAGCAAGATTAACGGGAACAGATATATCAAGTGAAGTGTGGGATGTAGTTAAGACGGGAAAGACATATAGAGATACTAATTATAAGGTAGATGGAAAGAGATACTGTGCAGTATATGTGCCACTAAAGGATAATAACCAGGTTGTAGGATGTGTATTTGCAGGACAGCCTACATCAGATATTACAAACTATATAATGCAGAAGGTTGGAACAATGCTTATAGTTTCTGCAGTAGTACTTATATTAGTAGGAATTGTGGCAACATTTATAGCACAGAGTATTTCAAAGTCGATTAAGAGAGCAAGTGTATCTGTAACGAAAGTTGCCGGAGGAGATCTTACAGTAGAGGTTGATAAGACTGTACTTAAGAGACAGGATGAAATCGGAGACATGGGCAGAGCCCTTGAAACTCTTATAATTAAGTTAAGAGAAATTGTTGGAAGTCTTGCGAAGTCTGCAACAGATCTTGGTGAGTCAGGTAATTCAATTGACTCTATGGCTTCACAGTCAAGTGTTGCTGCAGGAGAAATCAGTACAGCAGTAGAAGAGATATCTAAGGGTGCAGTATCACAGGCAGAAGATATTGAGACAGCAACTAATGAAATTATGACAATGGGTGAACAGATTACTCAGATAGTTAATAATATTGCTGACCTTACAAAGACATCTAAGAACATGGAAGAAGCCGAAAGTGCTTCACAGGATACAATGATTGAATTAAGTGATGCAGTCCAGAGAACTACTGATGCAGTTGCAAGAATTGCAAAACAGATAGAGACAACTAATGAATCGGTAGATAAGATTGGCAATGCTGCTTCACTTATTGCAGATATTGCAAGCCAGACAAGCCTGTTATCACTGAATGCTTCTATTGAATCTGCAAGAGCAGGAGAAGCAGGAAAAGGATTTGCAGTTGTTGCATCAGAGATTCAGAAGCTTTCATCACAATCTGACAGCACAGCAAGTAAGATTCAGGAGATTATTACAGATCTCCAGAATGATTCGAAAGAAACACTTGAGGTTATGAGAAGTACAGAAGTTCTTGTAAGAGAACAGTATGAAAAGCTTGCAGCAACTAAGGAAAGATTCAAGGAAGTTGGTAATGGCATTAATGTTTCAAAGCGTGGAACAGATGTTATTAAAGGCAATGCACAAGTATGCGACAGCTCAAGAGTTACCGTTGTTGATGTAATATCTAATCTATCTGCTATATCAGAAGAGAATGCTGCTTCAACACAGCAGACAACATCTTCTATGCAGGAGCTTAATGCAACTATTAATATTCTTGCAGAAACAGCGGCTAAGGTTAAGGAAGTATCAGACCAGCTTAATGAAGATATGAAGTATTTTAAGATGTAATCAGAATAAAAATACCGGTTAAGTTTGTATATATTAAGAACTTAACCGGTAATTTTTTATGCTTTTTCTAGTACATTTATTAATTCCTTTAGCTGTGCTCGGATTTTCTTACGATTGATATCCGAATAACCAATTTCGTTGGCAATCTTATAAAGATATTCCTGAAAGTTCTGTACAATCTGTGGGTGATTGAAATCAAAAACCATGCTTGGCAGGGCTGTACGGATAAGCATTGCTTCTGATCCTTCATTAACAATTATACATACATTATCATCTGGATCATATTGTATCGGAACAAAGAAATAGTCAGGATGTGTATCCATAATTCTTATAATATTCTGCAGATGCTTTGCATAAGAATGGGGCGTGTAATATACAGCTGTCTGTTGTCTTACAACAGGAAAAATAACCGGCACATGACCAGCTATAACTTCTTCAGCAGTTGCCAGTGGACATATATCAACATTGCGTAAATCATCAAATACAGTGGATAACTGGTAAGAGGTACGCAGATTTACACCAAGGCTGTCAGGATTGTTATTAAGAAACTCTGTTATCAGTTCTTCCGGCATGGCTGCTGGAGGAAGATTCAATCCCTTCTGGATATGGTTTACATGGGTGTTTAAGATACGCTGGAAACACTCTGAAACCTCCTCTGCTGATTCATATATATTCATGGTTGGCCTGCAGTAGGATAAAAATGTTTTGAATTCATTCTCTTTTATAGAAACAACTGCAGGTTCGGTAGTCATAACAGTAAATGAATTATCACTTACCGTTGAAAGACAATCAGAGTAAACTGCAACATGCGGAGGATAAATTATGCTTATTTTTGAAAACAGATTATCGCGCATGCGTGGATAGTAGTAAGATTTCACCCGTCCGGTAATATATGCCGGAACCCAGTAGAAAAACTCTTCAAAAAACTGAGTGGTATTAACCGGAGAAGGGGAAATCTGACATATTGTATATCCATAATCTATCAATCTGAGCAGAAGCTCCTGTATAGAATTAAGAATTTCCTTATTATCAAAGATACTGTAAACATCATCATCAATCCATACATATACTGTACCATGCTCTTCAAGGGTAAGAAGATGATTGATAAAACTGATAACAGCCTGTTTTTTTCCTTCAGACTTATAAAGAATACTGGTAGCATTGGGAATTACATCAATGGCTTTTATTCCCATAATATTATTAGTGCCTGATGAAGAGATATTTTCATTAAGAATGCCCTCAACCAGTGTATTGGTCTGAGGAAGCTCATCTGCCAGCCACTGGTAAAGCATATCTGAATATTCAGGCAAAGGTCTGGAATGATTGAATCTGCTATAATCAGACGCAAGAGCCAAAGCCTTTCTTTGATAGCTGAGTTTAATTGAAGCGGCAAAATAGTCCGACATTCGTCTTAAAACTTCCTTGTTACGGGGACATTTTCTCTTGCCACTGCGATACAGGCTTACAGCGGAATTATCGATGCCAACAGCACCAGCCAGAGTTGTATTGTTAGTGTTTGTTATATCCATGAGAAATTTGAATTTGTCATTAAAAGTCATAAGCTCCCCCTTATGCAAATGCGTGAACGCCAGAAATAATAAGCGTTGTAAGCGTGCGTGCCATTTCATCAAGAGTGATACCGTCAGGGTTGATTATCCATTCATAATACGCGGAAACCATTCCGCCAGCGACAAAGTTAGAAATCAGAGGATATTGCTCAGAAGGAACATTCATCTTAATATCCTTGTCTATCAGCTCTTTGAGAAGAGTTTCCTGCAATGCTTTCTGGAGCCTGTTAAAAAGCAGGCTTCCATTGTCCGAAGCAAAAAGGTTTCTTGCAATATCTGCATCAGACATAATTGTATTAAGAAATGCAAATAAAGTCTGAGGTGAAAACATATTATAATCCTCAGACATAGCACACAAAAGATCTTTAAGAGATGTTATAAGCTCATTAATTCCTTCATCAAGAACATCATTGACAGTAGAGTAATATGTGTAAAATGTTTTTCTGTTAATGTCAGCATGTGCAGCAAGCTCGGTAACTGTTATTGAATTAAGCTTTTTCTTCTGCATAAGCTCAACAAGTGCTTCGTAAATTGCTTTTTTAGTTTTTATAATTCTGCGGTCAGCTTTAATTTCATGTGCAGAGGTAAAACTAATTTCTTCAGGCTTTGCCATAATGACCTCCTATTAATCAGACTATAAAATATATATAAAATTCTTATGAAAATACGATGAAAAATGTATTTTACAGTTAATTATATTGTACAACATTTGCAGATAATAGTAAACAAAATGCGACAAAATGTTACATAAGTGCCAAAAAGAAATTAATTGACCTTTGAAAATATTTGTTAAAAAACATACAATGCTGATTGTAAACATATTGTGTGATATTGGAACATTTGTGTATTAACTTGTGATTAAATAGTAATACGCAGATAAATGATTTGACAGCAAGAGGTATCGGATGAGAAAGAAAAATGCATTTATTAATGTAACAGCCAGTATGGGGAGAGGTCTTTTATACGCTTACCTGTATATTATGTTCAGACCTAAGATATGTTATCAGAGCAGAAAAGCTAAAGAGGAAATTGAAAAAGGCGGAGTCATATTTATTGGCAATCATGTGGGACATAATGACGGACAGATGTTTTATATGCTGTTTAAGAACAGTGTCCTTATAATAGCCAAAGACTGGGCTGATAAGAAGATTTTAAAGTGGCTTACAAGCGGTGGTAAGTTTATTTCTGTAGACCGCTTTGGAACAGATATTACATGGATAAGAGGAGCATCGGAGCATCTTCGTGCAGGAGATAATATGATAATTTTCCCAGAAGGACATACTTCTAAGACAGGGGTTATGGATGAATTCAAGCCGGGCTTTGCAATGTTGGCAGTTATGTCAGGTGCAAAAATTGTTCCGGTATATAATGACGGAGAATATCATAAGCTGTTTGGGAAGAGACTTAAGCTGTATGTTGGCGAGCCGATGGAACTTACTAAAGAGGGAAAGGGGCTTAATGCGGAGTATCTCGCAGGGGAGTGTGCGAGGTTCCGGGAGGCTGTGGAGCAGCTCGGAAGGTAGTGACAGGACGGACGGGGCTGCCTCCGGCTGGGAAGCGTGCGGACTGCGGGGGTATGGCGTTTTGAAACGCGCTCCCGCTCGGTCTCGGACGCAGCGGTACTAGGCTCATCTGTG